>Ga0209810_1000110_pt1 | contig 250600 bp, 234 predicted proteins | sample Coa_R1_7_FD_187159 | JGI IMG/M metagenome (GOLD analysis project Ga0209810, IMG submission 187159) | Surface soil microbial communities from Centralia Pennsylvania, which are recovering from an underground coalmine fire - Coalmine... | ecosystem: Environmental > Terrestrial > Soil >...
ACCACTGAACAGATCATCGACACCTGTTGCGACGCCTGGAACTGGCTGCTCGCCGAGACCGGCCGCATCCGGTCCCTGTGCTCGTATCCCTGGCTCGAACAGGTCAATGTCTAATCAGGTTGGTATCAGTCATTGCAGAGGCCGGCGATTTTGCGCCCGCCGCCATCTCTCGCAATCGCAGCGGATTAAGCCGGCGAAGCGAATAATCCGCTCGCAGACACGGGACGAGCCCTCCTTCGGCGGGCTCGTCCCATAAAAACGAGACGGGCGCCCTTAGCTCACCTCGGCGCCGAAGGTCGAAGCGCGGCGATCGTGATCGCGGCGATGACCCGTACTTCCGATTTCGCATTTTTTCACGGATCGGGGTAGCATGCGAACACGCCCCGCTATGGGAGCCGCAAACGGAGGCTGGCGATGGTGATTTTCCGGCAGCTCTTCGACCCTTCCTCCTCGACCTATACCTATCTGCTGGCCGACGGCCGGACGCGAAAGGCGGTCCTCATCGATCCGGTGTTCGAGCAGGTGCGGCGCGACGCGGCCCTGCTCGAGGAGCTTGGCCTCGCGCTCGTCGCGACGCTCGAGACCCATGTCCATGCCGATCATGTGACCGGCGCGTGGCTGTTGCGGCGGCGGACCGGAGCCCGGATCATGCTGGCGGCGGCGAGCGGCGCCGAGGGCGCCGACCGCCTTCTCGGGCACGGCGACAGGATCGATTTTGGCGATCGTCATCTCGCAGTGCGCGCGACGCCGGGACACACGAATGGTTGCCTGACTTATGTGCTCGACGATCACAGCATGGCCTTCACCGGCGATTGCCTGCTGATCCGCGGCACCGGCCGCACCGATTTCCAGCAGGGGGATCCGCATGCGATGTATCGTTCGATCAAGGAGCAGATCTTCACCCTGCCGCAGGACTGTCTGCTCTATCCGGCGCATGATTATCGCGGCCTGACGGTGACCAGCGTCGGCGAGGAGCGGCGGTTCAACCCGCGCCTTGGCGGCGAGACCGGCGAGGCCGACTTTGTCGGCTATATGAACAATCTGCGGCTCGCCCACCCCAAAAAGATCGATATCGCGGTGCCGGCCAATCTCAAATGCGGCCGGCCCGAACCGGATCGCGATCTGCCGGACGAACCGGGCTGGGCGCCGCTGCGCTACAGCTTCGCCGGGATCTGGGAAATCGAGCCGCATGTGCTCGAGGAGCATGCGCAGGCGGTGCAGATCCTCGATGTGCGCGAGCCCGAGGAGTTCACCGGCCCGCTCGGCCATATTGCCGGCGCGGTGTTGATCCCGCTGGGCAAGCTGGCGGAGCGGGCGGGCGAGCTGGCGCGCGATCGCCCGATCGTCACGGTCTGTCGCGCCGGCAGTCGCTCGGCGCAGGCGACGGTGATCCTCAAGGAGGCCGGCTTTACCGAGGTCGCCAACCTGGTCGGCGGCATGCTGCGCTGGCGTGCCGAAGGGCTTCCCGTCGTCGGCGGCAGCGCATAGAAAAGGCGCGCGCGGGCGCCCTCTCAGCCGCAGGCGATCGCATAGACGTCGCGCACCCCTTCCGGCAGCCGGGTCTCCTGCCAGGTGCGACCGCCGTCCCGGGTGCCGAACACCTGACCGACCCGGCTGACCGCATAGACCTGCTCGGGGTCGCGCGGGTGCACCGCCACCCCCATCATTGTCGCCTGCGCCTTGACCCCGTGGTCGAAGCGCTGCCAGGTCCGGCCGACATCCTCGCTCCGGTAGAGCGCACCGTCGGTGCTGCGCGCGGCCGGGCTCAGGCAGGCGTAAAGAACGCGCGGGTCGTGCGGCGAGACGCGGATGTCGCGGCCATAGGTCAGCGGCGAGAAGCGGCCGATCTCGATGTCCTGCCAGGTCTCGCCGCGGTCGGGACTCTTGAACAGGCCCATCCGGTTGGCCAGGAACACGGTGCCCGGCGCGGCGGCGCTGGTCGCCAGAGCATGGCCGTCGAGCATCCCCTCGATCTCGGTCTGGCTGCCGATGCGGCTGCGGTATCTGGGATCCTCGCAGAAGCGGATCAGGTCGGCGGTGCAATCCTCCCAGCTTTCGCCGCCGTCGCGGCTGCGCATCGCGCCGTTCGCCTCCAACGTCGCATAGATCTCGTCGGGATGTTCGGGATCGACGGCAAGCCGCATGACCCGGCAGGCGAAATTCATGACGACGCGGTCGGCGGGCAGATCCGGATCGGGAAGCCTGCGCCAATGGTCGCCGCCGTCGTCGCTGCGATAGACCGCGACCGGGCTCGCACCGGCATAAAGAAGGCGCGGGTTGTGCGGATGGATCAGCACCGACCAGATGTCGGGGGCGGCGCCAGGGAAGGCGAGCCGCTCCCAGCGCTCGCCGCGATCGCCGCTGCGGAATACCCCGTTGGTGGTGCCGATATAGACAATGTCCGCGTCCTGCGGATGGACCGTGACGGCGTGAACGTCAGCCTCCGCGGGCAGGCCGTTCGTCAGATGCCGCCATTCCTTATCGCCGACCGCCTGGCGGAAGATGCCGCCGAGCGTTCCGCCCAGCGAGCGCGCCGCGCCGACATAGATATGCGATTGCGTCGAAGCCATGGTTCCCTCCCATCCTCGGCTGGGGCCCGACAGCCATCATACGCCGCACCCGCACGCAGGCCATATGTTTCCGGCGTGCGCCGCGACCCGCGACGGTGGCGGGTGCGATCGGCTAGATTGCGGCAAAACAACGGAGGAGAAAACGATGAGCACACCAACCGTCAGCGCGCGGCGCCGGCTCGGCAACAGCGGACCGGAGGTTGCGCCGATCGGCCTTGGCTGCATGTCGCTGTCCGGCGTCTACGGCAGAAGCGACGATCAGGCGGCGATCGCCCTGATCCATCACGCGATTGATCTTGGCGTCAACCATTTCGACAGCTCCGATATGTATGGGTGGGGCCATAATGAGGAGCTGCTCGGGCGGGCGCTCAAAGGCCGGCGCGAGAAGGTCGTGCTCGCGACCAAGTTCGGGCAGATCCGCCGTCCTGGCGGCGCCAATGGCGTCGACGGCCGCCCCGAATATGTCATGCAGGCTTGCGAGGCCAGCCTCAGGCGGCTCGGCGTTGAGGTCATCGATGTCTATTACCAGCACCGCGTCGACCCGGCGGTGCCGGTCGAGGAAACCTTCGGCGCGATGGCGCGGCTCGTCGAACGGGGCAAGGTCAGGCATCTCGGGATTTGCGAGGCGCGGCCCGAGACCGTGCGGCGCGCCCATGCGACCCATCCGATCGTCGCGCTGCAGAGCGAATTCTCGCTGCTCTACCGCGAGGAGGCGAGCGAGGTGCGGGAGACGACGCGCGCGCTCGGCATCTCGTTTGTCGCCTATTCGCCGCTCGGCCGCGGGCTTTTGACCGCACGGGTGCCGGAGGATCTTTCCAAGCTCGATCCCGGCGATACGCGCGCCCGCCATCCCCGTTATGCCGGCGAGAATCTCGCCAAGAACCGCGAATTGGTGCGCCGCATCGAGGCGATCGCGGCCGAGAAAGGGTGCACGCCGGCGCAATTGGCGCTGGCTTGGTTGTTGGCGCAGGGCCCCGACGTCGTCGCCATTCCCGGCACCAAGCACAAAGAGCGGCTGGAGGAGAATCTCGGCGCCCTCATGGTCTCGCTTTCGCCCGCCGAAGTCGCGCGCATCGCCGCCGCAATTCCGATCGGCGCCGCCGCCGGCGCGCGCTATCCCGAGGCGGTGTTGCGCGGGGTGTATCTCTAGTTTCAGCGCTGCATCGCACGCGCCGCCCGCGCCGCCGGGCGATCGAGGCAGGTTTGCAGCCAGCCTGCGACCTTCGGTACCGAAGACAGGTCGATCCGCGCCGGCCGCGCCCAGGAGAGGATGCTGGCAACGTTGAGATCGGCGACCGTGAAACGCTCGCCGAGCAGATAGGACGTCGCGGCGAGCGCGCCGTCGAGGACCTTCAGCGGCGCGGCGAGCGCGCGCTCGGCCTCGTCGGCGGCCTGGGCGTCGCGCCTATCCTCCGGATAGAGGGCGCGGTTGAACAGCGCCGTCAGGACCGGCCGCTCGACCTCGGTCATGCCCCAGAAGCTCCATTGCCAGGCCCGCGCCTCCTCTTCGAGGCGCTGCGGATAGAGCCCGTCGGGGCCGCTGCCGTATTTTTTGGCGAGATAGAGGTTGATCGCCATCGATTCCCACAATTTGAAACCGTCGTCGTCGATCGCCGGGATGTGCCCGTTCGGGTTGATCGCGAGAAATTCGGGCTTCCTGGTGCCGCCATCGGCGATGTCGACCGGCACATGCTCATAGGCAAGCCCCAGCTCCTGGGCCATCCATAACGCGCGGAACGCACGCGAACGCGCAATGCCGTAGATTTTGAGTGCCATGACCGCTTCCCTTACGATGGAGGGACAACCCTGGCATGAAGCCGCAGGCCGCGGCAAGCGGCGGCGCGCTCACGCCGTCGCGGCGTCAAAGCGGATGCCCTGCGCCAATGGCAGCTCGCGGGAATAATTGATGGTCGTCGTCATCCGCCGCATATAGGCCTTCCAGGCGTCGCTGCCGGCCTCGCGGCCGCCGCCCGTTTCCTTCTCGCCGCCGAAGGCGCCGCCGATCTCGGCGCCGCTCGGCCCGATATTGACGTTGACGATGCCGCAATCGCCGCCTTCCGCCGAGGTGAACAGCTCGGCCTCGCGCAGATCATTGGTGAAGATGCTTGCCGCCAGCCCCTGCGGGACGGCGTTGTTGAGCGCGATCGCCTCCTCGATCTCCCGGTATGCGAGCACATAAAGGATCGGCGCGAACGTTTCGCGGCAGACCACCGGTATCTGTCCGGCGACCTGCACCAGCGCCGGGCGCACGTAATAGGCGTCGGGCCAGCGCTCGGCCAGCACGCGCTCGCCGCCGGTAATCACGGTGCCGGCCGCGCGCGCCTCCGCGAGCGCCTGCTGCATCGCCCGATAGGCGCGCTCGTCGATCAGCGGGCCCATCAGCGTGTCGGGATCGAGCGGGTTGCCGATGCGGATCCCGTCATAGGCGCGCTTCAGCCGGGGCAGCAGCCGCTCGCGCACGCTCTCGTGCACGATCAGGCGGCGCAATGTCGTGCAGCGTTGCCCGGCGGTGCCGATCGCGGCGAACAGGATCGCCCGCACCGCCAAGTCGAGATCGGCCGAAGGGGCCACGATCATCGCGTTGTTGCCGCCCAGTTCGAGCAGGCTGCGCCCGAGGCGGGCGGCGATGCGCGGGGCGAGGGCGCGCCCCATATGCGTCGAGCCGGTCGCGCTGACGAGGGCGATCCGCGGATCCTCGGCGAGCGCCGCGCCGATCTCCGGCCCGCCTACCAGGGTTTGCGCCAGCCCCTCGGGCGCGCCTTCAAGCCCGGCGATTTCGCGCGCGAGCAATGCCTGGCAGGCGAGCGCCGTCAGCGGCGTCTTTTCCGACGGCTTCCAGAGGATGCTGTTGCCGCAGACCAGAGCGATCGCCGCATTCCATGACCATACCGCGACCGGGAAGTTGAAGGCGGTCAGAATCGCGCAGACGCCGAGCGGATGCCACGATTCGATCATCTTGTGCCGCGGCCGCTCGCTGGCGATGACGCGGCCGTAAAGCTGCCGCGAAAGGCCGACGGCGAAATCGCAGATGTCGATCATTTCCTGCACCTCGCCCAGGCCCTCTTCCAGGATCTTGCCGGTCTCGATGGCGACCAGCCGGCCGAGCGTCGCCTTGCGGGCGCGCAGGCTTTCGGCAAAGCGGCGCAGCAATTCGCCGCGGCGCGGCGGCGGCACCGTCCGCCACGCGGCAAAAGCGCGCAGGGCCTGACCGATCATGCGGGCGACATCCGCCGCCTGATGCGGCACGAGTTCGGCGATCGTCCCGCCGTCGATCGGCGAGACGACCGGGAGCGGTCCGCCGCCGGCGACGCCTGCGTCAACGCCGAGCGCATCGAGAAGCTGGAGAACCTCGCTGCGAAAAGAGGAAGCGTTCATGCCGGACTCCCTGCGACAATCGTCCCGGTGCAGCATCGCGCGCCGTTCCGTGGCGGTCCATCCCCGGTGTTCGCCGCCCAGAGAAGACCCCCGCAGCGGCGGTTCGCCGCCTCTTGATTATCGGATCTTTTTGCGATCCTTCTCTGTCAGAGCGGTTGCGGGGGCGGTTCGGAACCGATGCTCTGCCGAGGCAGGGCACGGGAATGCAGGGGAATGTAGCGAGGGGGCGGGGGTTTGGCGGCGACGGTCATCGGCGCGGCGACAGTCGCGATCTGGATCTATTTGCTGTTTTTCCGCGGCGGTTTCTGGCGCCTGCGCCGGGACGCTCCGCCGGCCGGTGCCGGCGCGTCGGGCGGCTCCGTCGTGGCCGTCGTTCCGGCCCGCGACGAGGCCGCGGTGATCGGCCGCGCCATCGCTTCGCTGCTCGGCCAAAGCCACCCCGATCTGCGCATCGTCCTTGTCGACGATCAAAGCAGCGACGGCACGGCCGAAATCGCGCATGCCGCCGCCGCCGCGCTCGGAGCCGACGACCGTCTGATCGTCTGTCGCGGGACGCCGGTGCCGCGCGGATGGACGGGCAAGCTGTGGGCGATGCGGCAGGGCATCGCCGTGGCGCGCTCGCTGCGGCCGGATTATCTGCTGCTGACCGACGCCGACATCGTCCACGCCCCCGATAATCTCGCCGGGCTGATCGCCCGCGCCGAGAGCGGCGGCTACGATCTGGTCTCGCTGATGGTTAAGCTGCACTGCCGCAATCCGTGGGAACGGCTGCTGATCCCGGCCTTTGTTTTCTTCTTCTTCAAGCTCTATCCGCCGCGCTGGGTGGCCGATCCGGCGCGGCGGACGAGCGCCGCCGCCGGCGGCTGCATGCTGATCCGCCGCGCGAGCCTGGAGCGGATCGGCGGGATCGAGCGGATCCGCGGCGAAATCATTGATGACTGCGCGCTGGCCCGCATGGTCAAGCGGATCGGCAAGGTATGGCTCGGCCTGTCGCTGGAGACCCACAGCATCCGCGAATACGCCTCCCCCCGCGCGATCTGGGACATGGTGGCGCGCTGCGCTTTCGCCCAGCTCGGCTATTCGGCGGTGGTCCTCGGCCTGATGGTGGCGCTGCTCGCCCTGACCTATCTGGCGCCGCCGCTGCTGCTGCTGTCCGGGCCGCCGCTCGCCCGGCTTTGCGGCGCGGTTTCGTGGGTGGCGATGAGCGCCGCTTTTGCGCCGATCCTGCAGGCCTATAATGGGAAGGCAAGGTTCGCCTTTCTATTGCCCGCGATAGCGCTGTTCTATGCGGCGGCGACGGTCGCCTCGGCGGTCCTGTTCTGGCGCGGTCGCGGCGGCTACTGGAAAGGCCGGTTCCAGGCGGTCGCGGCCTCGCGCTGAATGGCCGCTCGGGATTTGGGAAAGCGGGATGGGCCGGGAGGGCGCCGATGATTCCTATGCCGGGCTGGAAGCAGGCGGAAATCGTTTTTGTTCGGCGCGACCTTCCGGCGACGGCGCACGGCTGCGATGCCTAGCCGCCCGCCCGCGGAAGAGCGCGACCGGGAGAGCGCCCGGGGCCGGCGCATCCTGATCGTCGAAGATCACCCGCTCAATCTGAAGCTGCTGCGCGATCTGCTCGAGGCCCATGGCTACCGGACCCTGGAAACCGGGGACGGGCTCGAAGCGCTGAACTTGGCGCGCCAATTCCGGCCCGATCTGATCCTGATGGATCTGCAGTTGCCCGACGTCTCCGGATTGGAGCTGACCCGATGGCTGCGCCGGGAGCCCGGAACGCAGAACATCCCGATCATCGCCGTCACCGCCTTCGCGATGCGCGAGGACGAGAAGCGGTCTCTCGACAGCGGCTGCAACGCCTATATCGCCAAACCGGTTTCGATCCGCCGATTGCTGGACCTTATCGCCTCCCTGCTGCAGAACAAAGCCGCCTGATCGGCCGCGCCGGCGCCTCGGGGCGCGCTCGCAGGGGCTGCGCTTTCAGTGCAATCGCGGCGGCAGGGCGGCGATCTCGGCATCGATCAGCGCCGCGCCGCGCGCCTCGTCGATCGCGCCGGCAATCACCTGGCGGGCGGCGGCGACGGCAAGATCGACGGCAAGCGCGCGGATCTCGGCCAGCGCCCTGTGCTGCTCCTGGGCGATCCGTTCTTCGGCCAGCCGGCGGCGGCGCGCCAGCGTCTGTTCGAGCTCGTGCGCGGCCTGTGCCGCAATCCGCTCGGCCTCGGTGCGGGCGTGGGCGAGGATCGCCTCGGCTTCGGCCGCGGCCTCGCGCTGTTTTGCCTGGTATTCGGCAAGGGTGCGTTCCGCCTCCTCGCGCAGGCTTTGCGCGGTTTCCAATTCCGCGCGGATGCGCGCGCTGCGCGCATCAAGGCTGCCGATCAGCGACTGGCGCGCCCGCTTCCAGACCACCGCGACAAAGACGATCGCGGCGATCAGGACCCAGAATTCCGGATCGTCAAAGAAAGGCGGCATCACAGGGGGCGCTCGGCGATGACGCGATCGACGGCGGCGGCGACCGCATGCGGATCGGCGGGCATGTCGGTCAGTTTTTCGGCGATCGAGCGGGCGATATCGGCGGCGACGCCGCGCAGATCGGCGAGCGCGCGCGCTTTCGCCGCCGCGATGTCCCGTTCGGCCGCCGCGATCTGGCGGCCGAGATCCTCTTCGACCTGCCGCTGCCGCTCGGCCGCCTCGGCGGCCAGCCGTTCGCTGGTCTCGCGCATCCGCGCCTGAGCCTCCGTCCGGGCTTCGCTGAGCGCCTTGCGGTAGGCGGCGAGGGCCGCCTCGGCCTCGGCTTTCAACGCGGCGGCGCGGGCGAGATCGTCGTCAAGCCGGCGGCGTCGGGTTTCGATCGCCGCCGCCACTTTGGGCAGCGCCAGCCATTTCATCAGTACATAGAGAACAATGAAGGTGACCGCGAGCCAGAACAGCTGGGTCGGAAAGGTCGAGAAGTCGAGCTGCGGCATGCCCGCCTGCGCGATGAACGGTTAGAATACGAAGAGCAGCAAGAAGGCGACCATCAGCGCGTAGAGCGCCACCGCTTCGGTCAGCGCAAAGCCCAGAATGCCGATGCCGAAGACCTGATCGCGGGCGGCGGGGTTGCGGGCGATCGAGCTGACAAGCGTGCCGAAGATGTTGCCGATGCCGACGCCGACGCCCGCCAGCCCGATTGCGGCAAGGCCGGCGCCGATCAATTTGGCGGAGGCTACGTCCATTGTTCTGTCCTTTCGATAGAAGAGCCCGTAGAGGGGTAAGCGTTGCGGTCCTCGGATATGCCGGCCGATCAATGCAGATAGAGAGCGTCGCGCAGGTAGAGCACGCTGAGAATGGCGAAGATGTATGCCTGCAGCGAAAATACGATCACTTCGAGGGCGTAGATCGCGACATCGATCAGGACCGGCAGAAAAAAGAAATAACCGAGAGCTACGGCGAAACCCGCAAAGATGACCATCAGCGCGTGCTCGGCCATCATATTGGCGAAGAGCCGGATCGCCAATGTGACCGGACGCGCCAGATAGGAGACGATCTCGATCGGGATGATCAGCGGCGCCATGATCAGGGGCGTCCCTTCCGGCAAGAAAAAGCTGAAGAAATGGAAGCCATGCCGGACGAACGCCACGATCGTCACCAACAGGAACACGAACAGCGCCAGCGCCGCCGTGACGACGATTTGGGCCGTGAAGGAATAGCTGAACGGTATCAGCGAGATCAGATTGCCGAACAGCAAGAACGTGAACAGAGAGAAGATGAACGGGAAGAACGCGCGGCCTTCGGCTCCGAGGTTCTCGTCGACCATGCGGGCGGTGAATTCGTAGATCAGCTCGGCGACCGATTGCAGCCGTCCGGGGACGAGCTGGGCGCGGCGCGTGGCGAAGACGAGCAGCCCGGTGATCAGGACGACGACGATCGTCATCATCAGCGCCGAATTCGTATAGGAAACGTCGATCCGGCCGAGATGAAGCGGGATCAGCCGCTCGATCGTGAACTGCGCAAGAGGTGAATGTTGGACCGCCACCTTGCTCTCCCGATCACTCCCGGTCCCGCCGGTCCCGGTCCGGCTCCGCGGGCGGGTTGCGCCCCAGCTCCTTGGCGGCGCGGAAGACGTTGAGCATGCCGGCCGCCGCACCGATGAAAAAGAACACGATCAACCCCCACGGCCGCGTGCCGAGCACCCGATCAAGGCCCCAGCCGATGGCAAGCCCGACGCACAGCGCCGCCACGAGCTCGATCGCGATGCGAAAGGCGAGCCCGAAGGGGCCCTGCGGCGCGCCGCCGCGGCCGTTCCCTTTCCGCCGGAGCTGTTCCCGACGCGCCTGCTCGATCTTTTCGCCAAGCCGCGCCAAAGGGTCCGACGGCGTCTTATCGCTCATCGGTCGAGGCTAATCCGCCCGCTTCCCGTTCCAGCCGTGGCACGGCCGAGACGCGGCGCCACAATAGGGGCGCCCTTCGCCAGCTGTCAAGCCGCTCCGGGGTCCGGCATCCGGCAGAAAGGTATTTGCCGCCAGCAGCATAGGGCTCGGCGGGCGGGGCCGCAGCCGGGCACTTTGCCGCAGCCCCGCGGGCGTCCGCTACGCTTTCGGGGCAAGGCTCGACAACAGCTGGTTGAAGGCCGCGACGGTCGGCTCCCCGGTATATTTCTTGCCGTTGACAAAAAAGGTTGGGGTCGCGTCGACGCCGAGATCCGTGGCCGCGGTCAGCCGCTCCCGCACGATGCTGTCTTCGAGCGCCTTGTTCTTCAGGCAGGCATCGACCGTCTTGGCGCTGATGCCGCCGAGCTCGGCTATGCGCACCAGGGCCTGTTGATAATCATGGGCGAGCACCCATTGCGGCTGGTCGGCGAACAGGGCATCGACAAACGGGTAAAAGCGGTCGGGCGGTGCGCAGCGCGCCACCATCGCGGCCTTCAGCGCGGGCTCGTCCAGCGGGAAATCGCGCAGGATCAACTTGGCCTTACCGGTGTCGATCCACTTTTTCTTGATGTCCGGCAGCACATCCTCGGCGAAATGGGCGCAGTGCGGGCAGCTCAGCGAGGCGTATTCGATAATCGTGATCGGCGCATTGGGATTGCCGAGGATACGGTCGTTCTTGCGCGGGGCCAGAACGGCCTGCCGGGTGGCCGGGTTTGCCGGGGCCGAGGCTGCTCTGGCCAGCGGCGCGGCAACGGCGAACAGCACCAGGCTCGCCATGATGGCGGCAGACCGGATACGCTGCATGATATGGATCCTCACGAGCAGACAGTGACGCTAATCGGTTCCCGGCTCGCCCGCAACCGCGCCGCGCGGAGCGGCCGTCTCCGCCGCGGCGACCGCCCGGCCGAGCCGCGCGAGGGCGGCCCGCAGATCGGGATCGCAGATGCCGGCAAGGCGCCCGTCAAGCGCTTCCGTCATGCCCGCAGCGGGCGGCGAGAGGGAGGGGGAGGAGGGTGGGGCGAACGGCAGCGGCCCCTGTACGAATACCAGGCGGGTCGCGACCGGACGGCCGAAATAGAGGTTGATGCGCTCGATGACGAGCGGGGCGCTGTGCTGCAGATCGAGCGCCGCCGCCGGCAGGACGCGCAGTTTCAAAGCCCCGTCTCGGCCAAGCGCGGCGGGCCAGCTGACCCTGGCCCAGGCCTCGCCGACGATCGGGGTCCAGTCGGCTTTCAAACGGGCGAGGAGGCCGCCGCCGCGCTTTTTGACGAGCGGCGCCGCCACCTGCGCGACGGCGACCCCGATCGCGCGAAACCCGTGGCGCATCTCGACGCCGCCACCGCCGCCGTGGGAAGAGGTCCGCGGCGGGTTGTCGTCGTGATCGCGGTTTGCCGTCATTGCAACCTCATCTGCTCAGCGTACCGTGCGCATGTCCCGGACCGTCTTGCCGGCGCCGCCGGCGTCACCCGAGCCCGCCGATCTTCTCGCCTGGTACGATCGCCACCGGCGCGACCTGCCGTGGCGCGCGCCGCCCGGGTGCCGTCCCGACCCCTACCGCGTCTGGCTCAGCGAGGTCATGCTGCAGCAGACGACGGTGGCGGCGGTCGCTCCCTATTTTGACCGATTTACCGCGCGCTGGCCCGATATTTCGGCGCTCGCCGCGGCCTCCCTCGACGAGGTGCTGCAGGTGTGGCAGGGGCTCGGCTATTACGCGCGCGCCCGCCATCTTCACGCCTGCGCGCGCGCCGTGGTGGCGCGGTATGGCGGCGCCTTTCCCGCCGATCCGGCGGCTCTGCGCGCCCTGCCGGGGATCGGGTCCTATACGGCGGCGGCGATTGCGGCGATCGCCTTCGGGCGGCCGGTCGCCGCGGTCGACGGCAATGTCGAGCGCGTTCTTGCGCGCCTTTACGGCGTGCGCGATCCGCTGCCGGCGGCCAAGCCCCGCTTGCGGGCTCTGGCGGCGGCGCTGGTGCCGCCCGCCCGCCCGGGCGACTTCGCGCAGGCGCTGATGGATCTCGGGGCGATGATCTGCACGCCAAAAAGGCCGCGCTGCGTGCTCTGCCCGTGGCGGGCGAGCTGTGCCGCGGCGGCGGCCGGGATTGCGGCAGAGCTGCCGGCGCGGGCGGCGAAGCCGGAACGGCCGCTGCGCTATGGCGTCGCCTTCTGGATCACCCGGCCCGACGGCGCGGTGCTGCTGCGCCGTCGTCCCGAGCGGGGATTGCTGGGCGGCATGATCGAGATCCCGTCGACACCCTGGCGCGAGCGGCCGTGGCGCCTGGCGGAGGCGATCGCTGCGGCGCCGGCGGCGGCGGCGTGGCTGCCCCTGCCCGGCATCGTGCGGCACGGCTTCACGCATTTTCGCCTCGAACTGAGGATGGTGGTGGGGCGGGCCGAAGGCGGCGAAGGGCTGTGGAGCCCGCTCGAGCGGCTCGGCGAGCACGCCCTGCCCAGCCTCGTCAAAAAGCTTGTCCGGCATGCCATGTCGGCGCTGACCACGGAAGCCTATGCGGAGGTGGCGGAGGCCGCGAACAGCGACAGCTCCCCGGCCGCCGCGAGCCGCACCGGGGCGAACGAGCGGCGATGATGCGGGGTGACGCCGAGCCGGCGCAGCGCCGCGCCGTGTTCCGGCGTCGCATAGCCGACATTGCTCTCCCAGCCGTAGCCCGGATAGCGCGGCGCCAATGCCCGCATGATGCGGTCGCGCCGCACCTTGGCGACGACCGAGGCGGCGGCGATCGAAAAGGAGCGACCATCGCCGCCGATGACGGTCTCGACCGGACAAGGCAGCGGCGGAGCGATGTCCCCGTCGACCAAGGCGCGATCGGGACATACGCCAAGCGCGGCGACGGCGCGCTGCATCGCCAGCAAACTGGCGCGCAGGATGTTGAGAGCGTCGATCTCGCGCACGCTGGCGGCGCCGATCGCAATGCGCGCGCCGCCGCGCCCGGCAAGGCGGATCAGGGCGCGGTAGCACGCCTCCCTCTCCGGGGCGCTCAGCAATTTCGAATCGTCGAGCCTGCCGCGCAAGGCTCGCGGGAAGCTGCGGGGATCGAGGATCACCGCGGCGGCGATGACCGGCCCGGCGAGCGGCCCCCGCCCGGCCTCGTCGACGCCGCATACGATCCCCCGGCAGCGCCGTTCGAGCGTAAAATCCGGCATTCTTCCCTCCGCCGCCGCGGTTGTGCCATGCGGACGGGCGCAGGGAAAGGGGTTTGAGAGGGGGCGCTGGTGTACCGTCCGGAGGATTTGCGCCGCTACTTCGCGGGCGAGTGGCATTTCGAGCGCGCGCTTGCCGATCTTGCCGCCGGATTGCGCGGTGCGATGGCGGGACGGGCGAATTTTACCCCGGACGGTGCCGGCCTTCATTATCATGAGAGCGGCGAAATCCGGCTCGGCGCCTATCAGGGCCTGGCGAGGCGGTCCTATCACTATGAGTTTCCCGACCCGCAATGCGCCGTGGTCCGCTTTGCCGACGGCCGCCTCTTCTGCCGCTTCGAGCTGAGCCGGGGGCGCTGCCGCGTTTGGCATCGTTGCGGCGCCGATCTCTATGAGGGAATCATCCTCGTGCGGGCCTGTTCGCAGTGGCAGACCCTCTGGCGGGTGCGGGGGCCGAACAAATGCCAGCTGATCCGGACCCGCTACCGGCGGGAGGAAAGCGCTGCCCTCGACAGTGGCGCGGCCGGGCCGCGCCTCCCATCTTTCGACTGATGCCGCTTCGCCTCTTCATGCGCGGGCCGTTGCTGGCGGCCGTCGCCGTCGCGCTCTGTCTGGGTGCCGCCGGGCCGGCGCGGGCCTTCGACCTGTTTGCCGCGCATCAGGTCACGGCCCAGTTTGCAACCCCGGACGGCAAGCCGATGGCGCATGTCCCGGTGCGCGTCTTTGCCCCCGGCGATCCGCTCAAGCCGGTGCTGACCGGCCGCACCGACGGCGACGGCAAGTTTACCTTTGCCGCCGATCGCGACGGGTTCTGGAGCGCGGAAGCGCGGGATGCCGGCGAGGTCGCGCGGGTCATGATCCGCGTCGGCGCAACGGCGCAGCCGCAGCGGCGTCGGATCCCGCCCGCCGTCGCGATCGGCGTTCTGGCCGCGCTGCTGGCGGCCGCGTTCTGGTACCGGCTGCTGCGCGCGCGCTCACGCCGCCCGCGATCCTAGCCTCTCGGCGAATTCGCGCAGATCGCGCCACAATGCGGGATCGTTGACGATGCGCGGCACCTTGTGCTGGCCGCCGAGCCGGCCGCGACGCCGCATCCATTCGGCAAAGGCGCCGTGCGGCAGCATGCAAAGGGCGGGCGGGTTGAGCCCGACGCGATGGGCGCGGTAATCGAGATTGCGTTCGGCGAGCAGGCGGTCAAAAGTCGCAATAAAGCGCTGCGCCTGCGGCGCGGTCAGCGGCTGCTCGAACTCGGCGATCAGCAGGTGGCCGCCGCGCTCGCCGCGCCGCTCGGGAAACACCGCTCCGATCGCAAAATCGCGGAGTCCGGCGGCGATGTCACGGGCCGCCGCCGCCACGGCGGCCTCGATTTCCTCGCCGGTCAAATGCTCGCCAAAAGCGGACAACGTGTAGGACAGCCGCCCGGTGACGAGAAGACGCGGCGGTCTTCGCGACACGAAGCGGACCGTATCCCCGATCAGATAGGCGAACAGCCCGGCGCAGGTCGTAACGGCCAGCGCGTAATCGACGCCGGTCTCGACCTCGCCGATCCAATGGCGGCGCGGTTGCGGCGCGCCCAGCTCGGCAACGGGCACGAACTCGTAGAAAATGCCGTGACCGAGCACCAGGCGCAGCCCCTCGCCGGGAGCGCGATCGGCGGCGGCGATGAAGCCCTCGCTGGCGGCGTAGACTTCGCGCAATTCGGCGCTGCCGCCGTCGAGCCATTCGGCAAAGCGCCTCTCGTAAGGCGCGAAATTGACGCCGCCATGGATCACCAGCTCCAGCTGCGGAAAAAATTCCCGCAGCAGCGGGCGCCGGTGCGGGTAATGCGCGGCCAGCGCGTCGAAAAACAGCAGCAGCCAGCTCGGCGTGCCGGCGATGCTGCGGATCGGGGCCGCCGGGGCGATGTCGACAAGACGCGCGATCCGCTCCGACCACGCGCTCAGACGAGCCACCTCGGCAGGCGGGAAGGCGAAAGGCTTCGCCCATAGCGGCAGGGTCGCGGCGGCGATGCCGGAGAGATCGCCGCTGGCGACGCCGTCCGCCCGCCGGGCGAGCGCGGCGCTGCCGCCGAGCAGCAGATGGCGCCCGCCGAGGAAGCGGCTGTGCGGGCGGTTCGTCAGATGATGGACGACCAGATCGAGCCCGGCGCACCGGTTCGCGCGCAGCATCGCCGGCGTCACCGGAATGAATTTGGTCGCGCCGGTACTGGTCCCGGAGGTTTCGGCAAAAAACGGGATCAGGCCCGGCCAGCAGCAATCGACCAGGCGGGGAAAGGCCGGCTGCCAGTAGTCCCGCCAGAAATCTTCATAGCGGCGCAACGGCACGCGGTCGCGATAAGCGGCCGGATCGCCGATATGCGCCAAGCCGTGATCGCGGCCGAACCGGGTTGTCGCCGCCCGCGCCAGGAGGCGGCGCAGGGTCCGCCGCTGGCTCGCCACGGCGTCCTCGCGCCGCAGCGCGGCGGCGCGATAGCGCGCATACAGGCGCAGGCAGGGCGTCGCCTCGATCATCGCGCCGGTTCGAGCCGGGTGCGATGGGGAAACCGGGCATGCGCCGCCGCCGCGGTGAGCGGCACGCGGACGGCGCGGCCGTCGCGGAACAGCGCCGCCTGGTCGAGAAAGGCGGCGCTGCCCGGCACCCCGTCCTGGCCGCCGAGCAGCACGACGTCATTTGCGTCCGGATCCGACAGATCGAAGATGTAGCGGGCGTTGCTGCCGTATCCGGCCGCATGCGGGCCGCCGACAAGGCCGTGGGAGGTCTTGAACACCGTGTCATCGCCGCCCGGCCATGGCCAGTCGACAAAGCGCCAGCGGCGCCGGATGCCCGGCAGCGCGGCGAAAGGATGCGAGAGCTGCAGGCGATGCACGCCGCCCCAGCAGCGATAGCGCCGGAACGGCGGCGCGGCGGCCTTTGCGGCGGCGGCGAGCCGGGGCGCCAAGGTCTCCGGAGTGAGAGCCGCCAACTCCCGCATGAAAAGCCGTCGCGCATTCCACGTCGCGGCGTAGGCGCGCCGGCGCGCCGGCGGGATCGCCGCCGCGACGAGATGCCGCAGCAGCAGTTCGAAGGCGAGGGCGCCTTCCGAGGCGGCCTCGTAGCGCCCGTCCCACCGCGCGAGCGCCGTTCCGAGCGGCGAGGCCGGTATCCCGGCGAGGAGCCGGTCCCGCAATGCGAGCGCTGCTTGCGACAACACGTCCTGCTGCAGCAGGCGCAGCGCCTCGGCCCCGATCGGGGCGGCGCGGCCGAGCAGCGCGGCCAGACGCAGGGCGCGGTCGGGCGGCGAGAAGAACCAGCCGATCGGCGTCGCGCCGGCCGGTGGGCGCTCGTTGGCCGACACGACAAAACCCCGTGGCGGGTCGAATTCGGCGGGCAGTTCGGCCGCGGCGACGCGCTGCCGCCAAGCCATGGCGCCGGCGCGCGGCGAGATCAGAGCGGCGGGCGCCGCCGGCCCTCGGCGCGGCAGAGAGGCGGCGGCGAGCCGGCCGACATGGCCGTCGCGGTCGGCATAGACGAGCATCTGGCCGGGAACCGCAAGACCCGCGGCGGCCTGCCGAAAGCTCTGCCAATCGCGCGCCCGATTGAGCGCCAGCAGGACCGAGATCTCGTCCGAAGCCTCGTGCCCGACCCATTTGAGCGCCACCGGCCGCTCGCAGAGACCGGCCAAAAGCGGCGCATCGCTGATGACCGGGCCGTAATCGGTGTCGCGCAGCACGATGTCGCGCGGGCGCGACCAGCGCACCCTGATCCGGACCCGCCGTTCGCGGATTGCCGATCCCGCCAGCTCGCCGACATCGAACAGCTCGCTGCTCGCCGCATGCAGGTTCGTGCCGCCCCAGGCGATCCAGCGATTGCGCCCGATCATCATCGCCGGGACGCCGGCGATCATCAGCCCAGCGAGATTGTAGGAGGGCGAGCGGTAGGCGGCGGCGAGCCAGATGTTGGGCAGGCCGAGCGCGAGATGCGGATCACCGGCAAGCCAGGGCGCGCCGGTCGCGCTCTTGCCGCCGGCAACGGCGACGGCATTGCTCGCGCCGCCGGCGATGCCGAGCAGGAAGCGCGCGGCGGGCTCGCCCGCCGCCTCGGGATCCGCCCCTTCGGCGATCAGACGCGCCCAGATTTGTCCCCAATCGGAGCCGCGCCGCAGGCGCAACAGGCGCAGCCAGACGAGCCAATTGACGTCAGCGGCGACCAGGCGGCCAAGGCTCAGCACGTCCTCGATCGTCCACGGTTCCGCACCGATACCGAGCAGGCGCAATTCGGGCGGCGGCGGCATCGCGCCGAGAGAGTAATTGATGCCGGCGACATATCCGTCGAGCCATTGCCGAGTCGGCGCGGGCAGGGCGGCGAGGATTGCCGGCACGGCTCGGCCGAAATCGATCAGGCGCAAGGTATGGTCGAGCGCGATCGCGACCGGCCCTACGGCCTCCGCGATGCGCCCCTGCGCGAGGCGGCGCAGGAATTCCATCTGGGCAAGGCGCAGATGAGCGTGCACTACGCCCAGCCCGACGGTCAGGTCGCGGTCGCTGTCCGCCTCGATATAGGGGACGAGCCGGTCGTTCCAGCGGATCTCGAGCGCCCGCTCGAGCGGCAGACCGTGCCGCGGCAGGGCGGCGAGCCGCTCCTTGATGCCCTGCGGGCGCGGCCGGTGGACAAGGCCGGCGCACCACAGCCGCAGCGCCGTCAGGACGGCGCTGCGGATCGCCGGCCAAGGCGGGCCCGCAAAAGCGCCCGCGGTATTTTTCGGACCGTTGCGGTTGATCAGATCAGCGTGCCGATCAGATCAGCGGGCCAGACAAGGCTGATAGGAGCGCTCGCCAGCGCCTCGATGACCGAGGAATCGCCGCCATGCGACAGATCGAACGCGAGATTATGACTGAAATGGGCGAGCACGCCGCACATGTACAGCCCCGCTACCCACCTCCAGACGTGCCATCGACGTCTGATGGCCGGTTTCCTGCGGGCGGCAAGCAGAAAGACCCGGCGTCCATGTTTGGGCAATCCCGGAGGGCCGATCATGACATTACCCGGCGTCTGCAATGTTGCAGGCGAGAACGCCGTCCGCTCCGCCGCCGCGGTTTGACCAAAAACCGGCCGGCACAGAGCGCCGCGGCCCGCACATATTAACGAGTTTCGGCTGCGCCGTCATGGGTCTGCGGCGCTATGTCCCGCGCCGTACGCGGGTGCTGCGGCGGGTATGCGGCGCAAAGGGAGAGCCCGCCTCGACACGGGAGCGCCGCCGCGAGGATGGCGGCGGCAACGCCATTAATGGCTGGCATGGCGCCGCGGGCGAGGACATCTTTACGTGGCCGCGGGTAGCGGCGATGAAGGGCGCTGAGAGGCGGTTTCTGCGCCGGAGAGGCCAAGGGCGACGGCTTCACCCGGCGGCAAGGCCGGTGCTATATGCTGCCGCATCGCAGCAAAGGAGGATCGTATGGCGAACATACCCGGTGCGGTCACCGATCCCGGCCGCGTGCACGGCGAAGCGATCCGGTTCAACAGCGGCGCCGACACGATCAACGGCTACCTGGCGCGGCCCAGCCAGCCCGGGCGCAATCCCGGCATCGTCGTCATCCATGAGGCGTTCGGGCTGGTCGAGCATATCCGCGACATTGCCCGCCGTTTTGCCAATATCGGCTACAATGCGCTGGCGCCCGATCTCTATACCCGCACGGGCGGTCCCAACCCGGATGACATGAATTCGGTCTTCCAGGTCATGTTCGGATTGCCTGACGCCCAGGCGGTGCGCGACCTCGAAGCGGCGGCGGCCTATTTGCGCGGCCTGCCGGCAGCGACGCAGAAAGTCGGCGCCATCGGCTTCTGCTCGGGCGGCCGGCACACATTGCTGTTCGCCTGCAGCAGCGACAAGCTCGACGCGGCGATCGACTGCTGGGGCGGCTTTATTCACCGCGCCACTCCCGATGCCGAGACGACGCCGGCGCGCCCAAGACCGGTTCTCGACCTGATCGATCGTCTCGGCTGCCCGCTGTTCGCGGCGTTCGGCGAGGAGGATCAAAACCCCTCGGTCGCCCTGGCCGAGGAACTGCGCAGTCGGGCGCAGAAGGCGGGCAAGGAGGTGACGATCAAGATCTATCGGGGCGCCGGTCACGCCTTTCTTGCCGATTACCGGCCGAGCTATCGCGAAAAGCCGGCATTCGAGCTGTGGTCCGACATCGTCGCCTTTTTCGACAAGCATTTGAAATCCTAGAAAACCTGCCTTGTCCGCCGGGCTTGACGGCGGACAAGGCGCCGGACCGCCGCCGTGGACAGCATCGAACGCCATACCATCGCCGTTCTCGTCGACAACGAACCGGGCATTCTTGCCCGCGTGGTCGGCCTCTTTTCGGGGCGCGGCTACAATATCGAGAGCCTGACCGTGGCCGAGGTCGACCGCCGCAACAGCCTGTCACGGATCACGATCGTGACCTCGGGCACGCGCATGATCATCGAGCAGATCAAGGCCCAGCTGTCGCGGCTGATCCCGGTCCACAAGGTCCGCGACCTGACCGATGAAGGCCCTTTTGTCGAGCGCGAGATGGCGCTGATCAAGGTCGCGGGCAAGGGCGAGACGCGCATCGAGGCATTGCGGCTCGCCGACATTTTCCGAGCCCGCGTTGTCGACTCGACGACCGAGAGCTTTGTCTTCGAGATGACCGGGTCGAGCGAGAAATTGAACGCGTTCATCGCGTTGATGGAGCCCCTGGGCCTCGTCGAGCTGTCGCGCACCGGCATCGTCGCGATCGCGCGCGGGCCGGGCGGTTTCTGATCGCGATCGGCGGTGCGCCCGGCCGCGGCGGCTGGCCTTGCCCGCGGCTTGCTCGCAAGCCCCTTTCCGCCCGCGCCGACGGGAGCGGGCGGGGCAGCGTTTTTGCTGCATGCCGGCGCGGCTGGTGTGGTGAAATCGCCCGACGAACCCCGAGAGGAGGACGGACATGCGTGTGTATTACGACCGCGACGCGGATGTGAATCTCGTCAAGGCGAAAAAGGTCGCGATCATCGGCTATGGCAGCCAGGGTCACGCCCATGCCAACAATTTGCGCGACAGCGGCGTCAAGGAGATCGTCGTGGCGCTGCGCCGGGGCTCGGCCTCGGCGAAAAAGGCGGAAGGGGCGGGCTTCCGGGTGACGAGCCCGGCCGAAGCCGCAAAATGGGCCGACATCGTCATGGTCCTGACGCCGGACGAGCATCAGGCGGCGCTTTATGCCGACGAGCTCGCCCCCAATATGCGCCCGGACACGGCGCTCGCCTTCGCACACGGCTTCAACATCCACTTCCGCCTGGTCGAGCCGCGGCCCGATATGGACGTCTTCATGATCGCGCCGAAGGGTCCGGGCCATGTCGTGCGCTCCGAATATCAGCGCGGCCGCGGCGTGCCCTGTCTGGTCGCGGTGGCGCAAAACCCGTCGGGGAACGCGCTCGAGCTCGCCCTCTCTTACGCCTCGGCGATCGGCGGCGGGCGCGCCGGGGTTATCGAGACGACGTTTCGCGAAGAGTGCGAGACCGATCTGTTCGGCGAGCAGGCGGTGTTGTGCGGCGGGCTCAGCGCGCTGATCCTGGCCGGCTACGAAACCCTGGTGGAGGCCGGCTACGCGCCGGAGATGGCCTATTTCGAGTGCCTGCACGAGGTCAAGCTGATCGTCGATCTGATCTATGAAGGCGGCATCGCCAATATGCGTTATTCGGTATCAAACACCGCCGAATACGGCGACTACACGCGCGGTCCCCGGATCATCGACGCCCATGTCCGCGCCGAGATGAAGCGGATCCTCGAAGATATCCAGGCGGGCCGCTTCGCCCGCGAATGGGTGCTCGAGAACGCCGCCGGCCAGGCCAGCTTCAAGGCGCTCAGGCGCCGGGCCGCCGAACACGGAATCGAGCAGATCGGCGAGAAGCTGCGCGCGATGATGCCGTGGATCGCCGAGAACCGCCTCGTCGATAAAAGCCGGAACTGAATCGCGTCCATTTACCCCGGACAGCCGGCGCAACAGAACAGCCAAGGCAAACTTCCGGGCGGACCCGCCAGCGGTTCGCCCGGAGGCGGCGGCTCCGCCGGCCGGCCGACGCGGATCAACAAGAAACGACATTTCCCTTGTAATGAGATTTGCCTTATGTCTTGGTAATCGTCAGAGAAATTTGTTGAAGGCCGGGAGACGAGGTCCCATTATTCAGAAACCATACCGTCGAGTCTTCCGCCGGGCATTCCAGCCGAGATCGCGAGCGAACGCCGGCGCGACGGGGACAGAGCGAAGGGGTGGCGTATTGCCGGGGACAGTGCGATGCCGAGCGATGACATGACGACCACCGCGGCCCCGGTCGCGGCATTGCGGCGGACACAGCGGACGAGATCGAAGGCGCGGGTCCGGCAATCCGACCCCGCCGGCATGTCCGCAAGAATCGGTGCCGGATCGGGCCGCTCGCCCCGGCCGGAGGCGGACGGCAAGGCCGCGCCGCGCATGGAGGAGGCGAAGATGCCCCCCCTCCATGCCGAGACGAGCCCGTTTCTCGCCTGGGAAGAGCAATCCCTGCAGCAGAAAGCCCGCAGCCTGTTGTCGGTTGCCGATTGCGTGGCCAGGGAGGGGTGGGGCGATGCGGTCGTGACGCATCTGCGCCAGGCGGCGCACGATCTGCTGGCGCTGGCGCGCCCTGAAGAACCAGCCGGATGATTGCCGCGCCCGCTTCGGCTATTTGATCGGCCGATGCGGGTGCTCCATGCGGTGGCCGAACTCTACCCCTGGGTCAAGTCGGGCGGGCTTGGCGACGTCGCCGCCGCATTGCCTGCGGCCCTGGCCGCCGCTGGCGTCGATACCCGCTTGGTGCTGCCCGGCTTCGCCGCATTTCTCGACGCCTTTACTGATATCGCCGACATCGCCCGCCTGCGCACCCCTTACGCGGCGGAACGGGTGCGGCTGGTCCGTGCGCGGCTACCGCAAACCGGCCGCTTCCTTTATCTCGTCGATCACCCGCCCTTTTATGACCGGCCCGGCGGGCCCTATGCCGATCCGCAAGGCCGGGATTGGCCCGACAATCATCGCCGCTTCGGTCTGTTCGGCTGGGTCGCCGCTGCGCTGGCATGCGGCGCCGATCCCGCCTGGCGCCCGCACATCCTGCACGGGCACGACTGGCATGCCGGCCTTGCCCCCGCCTACCTTGCCGCTCTGCGGGCGCGATCCGGCCCCTCTGTGCCGAGCGTCTTCACGATCCATAACCTTGCCTATCACGGCGCCTTTCCGGCCGCCGTCTTTGCCGAGCTGGCGCTGCCACCGGCCTTCTTTGCGATCGACGGGGTCGAGTTTCATGGACAGGTATCGTTTCTGAAGGCCGGGCTCTATTATGCCGACCGCCTGACGACGGTCAGCCCGACCTATGCCCGCGAAATCCAGACTCCGGCCTTCGGGTGCGGCTTTGAGGGGTTGTTGCGCGCCCGGGCCGGGGTGCTCTCGGGGATCTTAAACGGCGTCGACCCGCAAGTCTGGGATCCCCGGCATGACGGGGCGCTGCCGCAGCCCTACGGAATTGCCGATGTCGAAATCGGCAAGCGCCGCGCCAAGGCTGCCTTGCAATGCCGGCTCGGGCTCGCGGCAGAGGCGCAGACGCCGCTTTTTGGCGCGGTCGGCCGCCTGACCGCGCAGAAGGGGCTCGACCTTGTGCTTGCGGTCCTGCCCGCGCTGGCGGCAGAGGGCGCCCAGCTCGCATTGCTCGGTTCCGGCGACAGCGCTCTCGAAGCGGGCTATGCGCGCGCCGCCCGCACTTATCGCGGGCGCATCGCCGCGGTCTTCGGTTATGACGAAGCGCTCGCCCATCTGATCATCGCCGGCTCCGACGTCGTTCTCGTGCCGTCGCGCTTTGAGCCGTGCGGCCTCACGCAGCTCTATGCGCTGCGCTATGGCAGCCTGCCGCTGGTTCGGCGCGTCGGCGGCCTTGCCGATACGGTCGTCGACACCGACGCCGTCACCCTCGCCGAAGACCGGGCGACCGGATTTGTCTTCGAGGCGGAGACGGCCGCGGCGCTGTCGGCGGCGATCGGGCGGGCCCTGGCGCTGTATCGCCAACCCGCGCTCTGGCGCCAGGTCGTGCGGCGGGCGATGCGGCAGGATTTCAGCTGGCAGACCGCCGCCCGCCGTTATCTTGCGCTCTACCGCGAATTGGTGCCGCAGGCCTGAGGCCTGGGCACCGATCCTCTCCGTCCTGCGCGCGCAGCGGCCTCACCCGCCCAGGATCGTCCCCTCGGCGATGCCGGCATCGGCCGCGGCAATCTTGGGCCCGCCGTCAAAACGCAGGCGCGAGACTTCGACAAATCCGCCCTGGGCGTGAATGCGGATGCCGGCAGGACCGGCGGCGACGACCTCGCCCAGCTTCTTGCCGCGCACCTCGCCGAAAGTGCGGGCGGGGATCTTTCTGGCATCGAACAGGTAAAGCTTCTTGTCGCCAAGGGTCGTCCAGGCGCCGGGGGCGGGGTTGCAGCCGCGGATCAGATCGTAGACAAAATCGACGTGGTTCGCCCAGTTGATGCGCGATTCGGCCTCGCGCACCCAGCCCTCATAGCTCGCCTCCCGCTCGTCCTGGGTGCTCTCGATCGCGCGGCCGGAGACGACGAGATCGGCGGCCTCGAGTAGGGCTTGCACGCCCAACGGGAAAATCTTGTCGAAATAAAGCGATCCGGCGGTGTCGTCGGGGCCGATCGGCACCCGCTTTTGCAGGATCACCGGCCCCTCGTCGAGACCCGGTGTCGGGCGGAAGATCGACAAGCCGGTCTCGCTGCGGCCGCGAATGATGGCCCAGGGGATCGAGGAGGGGCCGCGATGCAGCGGCAGCAGCGAGGGGTGGAATTGGATCATGCCGTATTTCGGGATGGCGCAGAATTCGGGCGGCGCGTAGATCAGGACATAGGCCATCACGCCGAGATCGGCGGCAAGCCCGGCAAGCGCTTGCTTGGCTTCGGGCGTCGAATATTTCGCGAAACGATAAACCGGAATGCCGCGCTCCTCGGCTGCGGCGGCGAGCGGGTCGGGTCTTGCGCCGGGCCTTTCCGGGGCTGCGAAGACGCCGGCAACCGTGTCGCCGCGCGCCGCGAAGGCTTCGAGCACGGCTTTGCCAAAGGCCTGCTGGCCGACGATGACGATGCGCATGATCGCTCCCTCCATTCGGTCGATGCCCCCGTGCGGGGAGGCGTTCCTTGCCCCTGAGTGTCACGCCGGAGCGTCCGCCGGCAAGCCCGTACCGGCCTCCTCCGGAGGCGGTCTTCGCGGGGTTTTCGGTAACACCAGCGTCACCGTCGTACCCCGCCCGACTTCGCTCCTGATCATCGCGCTCCCGCCCGACTGCCGGGCGAAGCCGTAGACCGTGCTGAGCCCCAGTCCGGTCCCTTTGCCCGCTTCCTTGGTCGTGAAAAACGGCTCGAAGGCGCGCGCCAGGACCTCCGGTGGCATGCCGCACCCGGTGTCGGAAATCTCGAGCACGACAAAATCCTCGCCGGCTCTCGCCTGCTCCTCGGAGAGGGCGAGAGGGCGCGCATCGTTATAGGTCCGGATGCGCAACACGCCGCCTTTCGGCATCGCGTCGCGGGCGTTGATCGCAAGATTGATGACGGCGAGCTCGAGCTGGTTGGCGTCGACATAAGCGGGCGCAAGATCGGGTGCAAGATCGGTTTCGATCGTGATCGCGCTGCCGACCATGCGCGCCAGCAGCTCGCTCATGCCGCGCAGCTGGGCGTTGATGTCGACACTCTCGACCTTGAGCGGATGGCGCCGGGCAAAGGCGAGCAGCTGACTGGTCAGTTTCTCGCCGCGCGCGATCGTCGCCAGCGCCAGATCGACCTTCGCCTCCAGCCTTGCCTCCGTTTGCCGGCCTTTCAGCATTTCAAGCGAAGCTTGAAGAACTGCAAGCAAATTATTGAAATCATGCGCAACACTGCCGGTCAGTTGACCCAACGCCTCCATTTTGTGCGCTTGCCGCAGCTCCTCTTCGGCCATTTCCCGCCCGCGCATTTCGCGCCTGAGGCGTTGGGCCGTGGTGCGCCAGCGCCAGCTTACCAGCTCATATCGCTGCAATTGGCGCAGGGCAAAAAGAGTCAGAAAGAACAGCCCGATCGAGGCGGGCACCGCAAACAGCGAATAGTTGATCAGATTGGCGCCCCAGGAGGCGAGGATTCCGGCCGTCGGGATCGCGAATACGACATAGACCGGATATCCGGGAACGCGCTGATAACCGTAAAGGCGCGCGACGCCGTCGACGGCGCTCTTTGCGCGGAAGACCCCGCCGTCGCTGCCGCTGGCGAGGGCCCGCATCAGCGGGCTGTCGCGCGCCAATACCGGCGACGGCGGCAGCCGCGGGTAGCGCACCAGTATCGCGCCGTCGTCGCGCACCAGAAGGGCGGTAAATCCGGCCTCGTGCGAAATCGTACTGTAGAAATCGCGAAAATAGGAGGGGCTGGCCGAGACGGCGATGACCCCGGCGAAACGTCCGTCCGGCGTCGACAGGCGGCGGCTGATGTCGAATTCGGCGGCATGCGTCAGCCTGTTGATGTGATCGCGGCCGATATAAAGGCCGATCGACGCCGCCTTCTGGGCGGCGAAATAGCCGCGCTCGGAGACGTCGGCCGGCGGCACCGGAAAAAAGCGCCCGCTCGCGCGCACCTGCCCGTCGGCGCCGATGACCCGCACCGCGGTAATCTGCGGCAGGCTGCTCAGATCCGACAGGAATTGGTGAAAGCCTTGATCGTGGGCGATATGGCTCCAGCCGAGCTCCCTGGTCCGGTCCTCGATCCAATCGAGCACCAGCGCATAGGTCTCGAACACTTTGAGCGCCTGCTCGCGCATCTCGGCGGCGGTATTGGCGACGCGCTCCTCGGCCTCTTTCTGGACGAGCCGATAGTTCTGCCAAGCGGCGACGGCAAAGAGCAGCAGCGGCACCGCGATCGAGGCGATCAGCAGGCCGAGAAGGGCGCGGCCGAGCCGCACCGGCGCGCGGCCGAACGCCGCCGCACCGTCTTCGACCTCCGCGCGCAAACGCCCGGACGGACGCCAGATCCGGATGGCGTCCGCCAGCCGCAGCGGCCGGCGTACAGGGCTTCGCATCACGATCGGATATTACGCCGAAACGGCTTCGAGGTCGAAAGCGGCCGCCATCAGCGCGCGGGTATAGGGATGCCGGGGTGCCTCGATGATCCGCTCGGCGCTGCCGGCCTCGACGATGCGGCCGTCCTTCATGACCAGGATTTCGTGCGCGAGCGCCCGCACGACCTTGAGGTCGTGGCTGATGAAAAGATAGGCAAGACCGTGGCGCGCCTGCAATTCGCGCAGCAGATCGACGATCTGGGCCTGGACCGACATGTCGAGGGCCGAGGTCGGCTCGTCGAGCACGACAAAGCGCGGCTTCAGGACGAGGGCGCGGGCGATCGCGATGCGCTGGCGCTGACCGCCCGAGAATTCGTGCGGGTAGCGCTCGGCCGCCGCCGGGTCGAGCCCGACTTCGGCGAGCGCCGTATCGACCAGGCGCCGCCGCTCGGCCGCGCTGTCCGCCAGGCGGTGCACCCGGATGCCCTCCTCGATGATCTGGGCGACCGACAGCCGCGGCGACAGGCTCGAAAACGGGTCCTGGAAGACGATCTGCATCTCGCGCCGCAAAGGCCGCAACTGCCGCTGGGTCAGCGCGGAGATATCCCGGCCGGCAAAACGGATGCGGCCCTCGGCCTCGGTCAGGCGCAACAGCGCCAGGCCGAGCGTCGTCTTGCCCGAGCCGCTCTCGCCGACGATGCCGAGGGTCGTGCCGGCCCGCACCGACAGGGTGACGCCGTCGACGGCCCGGACGTGTCCCTTGACGCGGCGTAATAGGCCGCGGCGGATCGGAAACCACACTTTGATCGCCTCCCCCTCGGCGATCGTCGCCGCCGCCGGATCGGCGGGGGCCGCCCGGCCTTGCGGCTGCGCCGCCAACAGGCGCTTGGTATAGGGGTGCTGCGGGCGGGCGAATATCTCGGCGGTCGCTCCCGTCTCGACCGCCTCGCCCGCGGACATGACCACGACCCGATCGGCCATTTTGCGCACGATCGAGAGATCGTGGGTGATCAGCAGCAGCGCCATCCCGAGGCGCTCTCTGAGCTCCTGCAACAGCTTGAGTATGTGGGCCTGGATCGTCACGTCGAGCGCCGTCGTCGGCTCGTCGGCGATCAGAATGTCGGGCTCGTTGGCGATCGCCATCGCGATCATGACGCGCTGACGCTGCCCGCCCGAAAGCTGGTGCGGATAGGCGCCAAGGCGGTGTTCGGCGTCGGCGAGGCCGACGAGCCGCAGCAGCTCGATCGTGCGGCGGCGCGCCGCGAGCGGGCTCATGCGCTTGTGCACGAACAATGTCTCCGCGATCTGCCGCTCCAGCGTATGCAGCGGGTTCAGCGAGGTCATCGGCTCCTGAAACACCATCGCCATGCGACCGCCGCGCACCCGCTGCAGCAGCGCCGGCGGGGCGCCGATCAATTCACCCTCGCCGGCAAGCCGGATGCTGCTGCGGGGGCCGTGCCTCGCCGCCGGATAGGGAAGAAGCTGCATCAGCGACAGCGCGGTCACCGACTTTCCCGAGCCGCTTTCGCCGACGAGCGCCAGCCTCTCGCCGCGTTCGAGGGTGAAGGAGATGTCCTTGACCGCTTCGACCGGCTTTGCGCCGCCTTGTCCGGCAAAGGTGACGCTCAGATGGCGGACCGCAAGAAGCGGGGCCGCATTCATATGACGACCTTGCGCGGGTCGAAGGCGTCGCGCACCGCCTCGCCGATGAAAATGAGCAGGCTGAGCATCAGCGCCAGCACGGCAAAGGCGGTGATTCCGAGCCAGGGCGCCTGCAGATTGGCCTTGCCTTCGGCCAGCAATTCGCCCAGCGAGGGCGAGCCGGGGGGCAGACCAAAGCCGAGAAAATCAAGCGAAGTCAGGGTCGTGATCGAGCTGTTCAGGATGAAGGGCAAGAAGGTGATCGTCGCCACCATGGCGTTCGGCAGGACATGGCGCAGAATGATGACGCGGTCGGAAACGCCGAGCGCGCGCGCCGCGCGGATGTAGTCGAAATTGCGCGCCCGCAGGAACTCGGCGCGCACGACATCGACAAGGCTCATCCACGAGAACAGCAGCATCAAGCCCAGCAGCCACCAGAAATTGGGCTGAACAAAGCTCGCCAGAATGATCAGCAGATAGAGTACGGGCAGGCCCGACCAGATCTCCATGAAGCGCTGGAACCCGAGATCGATCAGCCCGCCGAAATATCCCTGCACCGCCCCGGCGGCGATGCCGATCAGCGAGGAGGCCGCAGTCAAGACGAGACCGAACAGGACCGAGATGCGGAACCCGTAAATCAGCCGCGCCAGCACGTCCCGCCCCTGATCGTCGGTGCCGAGCAGATCGGTACGGGTCGGCGGCGACGGCGCCGGGCTCGGCAGATTGTAATTGATCGTGTCGTAATGGAACGGGATCGGGGGCCAGATCATCCAGCCCTTTTTATCGATCAGCCGGCGTACGACCGGGTCGCGGTAATCGGTCTCGGTCGGAAACACCCCGCCGAAGGCGGTTTCGGGATAGTCGAACAGAACCGGAAAGTACCAGCCGCCCGCGTAATGCACGATAATCGGCCGGTCATTGGCGATGAATTCGGCGGGCAGCGTGATCGCGAACAGCGCCAGAAAGATCCATAGCGACCAGAAGCCGCGGCGATTGCGGCGGAAGGCCTCGAGCCGCCGCCGCGTCAAAGGCGTGACGGGGAAGCCGAGAAAGCGGCTGCCGGTGGCGATGCCCGCGCTCGCTGCGGCCTCCCGCGAGAGCGTCATGGCGTCCGCTCGGCGCCCTCGCCCCGCTTCTCCATGGGCGAAGGCGATAGGCGGGGGCGGCCGGGGAGAGGGCGGCGGGCAGGCGTCATGTTTTGGCCTTGCGCGGCGCCGGTGCGGAGCGCCGGCGCGGCGCCGCGCCGGCGAGATGGCGCTCGACCAGGGTCTCGGCGATCTGGACGGCGTTGAGGGCGGCCCCTTTGCGCAGATTGTCGGCGACCACCCACAATTTGAGCCCGTAGGGCACCGTCGGATCGCGGCGGATGCGGCTGACATAGACCGCGTCTTCGCCGGCCGCCTCGACCGGCGTCACATAGCCTTCATCGACCCGGTGGTCGACGACGACCACGCCGGGCGCCCGCCGCAAGGCTTCGCGCGCCTCGTCCTCGCCGAGCGGGCGCGCGAACTCGACGCTCAGCGCCTCGCCGTGGCCGATGAACACCGGGACGCGCACGCAGGTTGCGCTGACCGCGATGTCGGGATCGAGAATCTTGCGGGTCTCGACCGCCATCTTCCATTCTTCCCTGGTCGAGCCGTCATCCATGAAGACATCGATATGCGGGATGACGTTGAAGGCGATCTGTTTTGTGAAATGCTCGGGCCTGACCGGGTCGTTGACATAGATGGCGCGGGTCTGGGCGAACAGCTCGTCCATGGCCGCCCGCCCCGCCCCGGAGACCGACTGATAGGTAGCGACGACGACCCGTTTGACGCGGGCGAGGTCGTGCAGCGGCTTGAGGGCGACGACCATCTGGATCGTCGAGCAATTCGGGTTGGCGATAATGCCGCGCTTGGTGTAATGGGCGATCGCCTCTGGGTTGACCTCCGGCACGACCAGCGGTACGTCCGGTTCCATCCGGAAATACGAGCTGTTGTCGATGACGACGGCGCCAGCCTTGACGGCGCGCGGCGCAAAGGCGGCCGAGACGCGAGCGCCGGGCGAGGCCAGCACGATGTCGACGCCGCGAAAGTCGAAACCGTCGAGATCCCGCACCTTGAGGACCTTGTCCTCGCCGTAGGAGACTTCCTTGCCGATCGAGCGCGGGGAGGCGAGCGCGACGACCTCGTCGGCGGGAAATTCGCGCTCGGCCAGGGTGGTCAGAATTTCGCGGCCGACATTGCCGGTCGCACCGACCACCGCCACTTTGAAGCCCATCTCGAACCTCGCGCTTGGGAGAGGAAATGATCGCTGACTTACGCCGCCCGCCGGCCCTTGACAAGGACCGGCAAGGGAGCGGCTATGAGACGTTCTGGCGCCGCTATCTCGCGGCGCATGGCGATCGGCGCACGCGCGGGCTGCATTATCTCGGCACGGTGCTCGGCGTCGCGGCGCTGGCGCTGGCCGCCGCAGAAAGGGACTGGCGCTGGCTTTTGGCGGCGCCCATTCTCGGCTATGCTCCGGCTTGGTTCGGCCATGCCGTGTTCGCGCACAACCGGCCGCAGAGTTTCGGCCATCCGCTGTGGTCGCTGGCGAGCGATCTGCGGATGCTGGGGTTGTTCGCGACGGGAGGGCTCGGCGCCGAGCTGCGGCGCGTCGGCATGTGAGCCGGCTTGCATGAGGGGGCGGGAGTGGCCTTGCTGCGGCTGATCGAAGAGGAGGAGGCGAGCCCCGAGGTGCGCGCCGTCTATGAGGACATCAAGCGCACCCGCGGCATCGACCGGATCAACAATTTCTGGAAGGCGCTGGCAAACGATCCGCCGACCCTCAGGCGCACCTGGGAGAGCCTCAAGGCGGTGATGGCGCCGGGCGCCCTCGACCCGTTGACCAAGGAGCTGATCTATCTTGCGGTCAGCGCCAGCAACGGCTGCGCCTACTGCACCGCCTCGCATGCTGCGGCCGCCAAGCGGCAGGGCATGACCCGGGAGATGCTGTGCGAGCTGTTTGCGGTTGTCGGTATGGCGAACGAAACCAACGCTCTTGCCAATGCTTATCGCGTTCCCGTCGATGAAAGGTTTGAAACTTTGTTCTGATCGCCCTAGAGAGGACGGGCGCCGCTCCGCGCCCGCCCATCGCTGTCGGGTTCCTGCAATCTGCAGAGCGTATCGGAGGTCACCATGGCGAAATACGATCGCACGCAAGAAGATCTCGGCAATATCGTTGGCCTCGAACATGTCAATGTCGAGATCCCCGACCAGGGGCTCGCATCCGAATTCTATCTGGTCGGGCTCGGGCTTACTCGCGACCCGTACATGTTTCCGGGCACCAACAACATGTGGGTCAATGTCGGCAAGAGCCAGTTTCACTTGCCGACCGGCGATCCGCTGGTGCTGCGCGGCCATGTCGGGCTCGTCGTGCCGAGCCTTGAAGACGCTGCCCGCCGGCTCGGCGAAGTCAAGAAGAAGCTGGAGGACACCCGCTTCTCTTGCAAGGAGCACAACGCCTATATCGAGACGACCTGCCCGTGGGGCAACAGGATCCGGCTCTACGAGCCCGATGAGGAACGGTTCGGCGCGATCAACCTCGGCATGCCCTATGTCGAGTTCGACGTGCCGGAGGGAACCGCCGAGGGGATTGCCCGCTTCTATCGCGAGATCTTCTACGCCCCCGCCACCGTCGAGGAGAATGGCGAGGGCCGCTGCGCGCGCGTCAGCGTCGGGATCAAGCAGTGCCTGATCTTCCGCGAGACGGACCGCAAGATCCCGCCTTATGACGGCCACCACATCCAGGTCTATGTGCAGGAATTCTCGGGGCCGCATGAAGAGCTCGAAAAGCGCGGGCTGATTACCGAGGAAAGCGATCAATACCAGTACCGCTTCCAGGAGATCGTCGACCTCGACACCAATAAGAGCCTGTTCACGATCGAGCACGAGATCCGCAGCGTCACCCATCCGCTCTATAACCGCCGCCTGGTCAACCGCAATCCGGCGCAGAGCAACCGCCATTACCGGATGGGCGGGGACGAGTGGGACTGGACCCTGCCGCGCTCGGTCAAGCGTCTGCCCGATCCGGCTCCACTGCCCGCGAATGCCTCGCCGCTGGCCAAGCGCCGCGCCCGCCGCATGGCCGCCATGTAGCGGAACGGAGCTTTCGTTGCCGCGACCCTCTCCGCCCTTTGCGGCGCGGAGAGGGTCGGGCCGCGAGACCATCGGGAGAGGGCGGGATCTCCTCGCGATCGGCGCGGGGGATGGCCGCAGGCGGAGAGAGGGGAGGCTCCGAAGCGAGAGGTGAAAAGCCTCCCCGGACAAAGGAGGAGACATGGAGGGCCTGCTTGCCGAGCGGTTGGCGCTCGTCACCGGAGCGGGATCGGGGATCGGCGCGGCGATCGCCGCGGCCATGGCGAAGGCCGGGGCGCGGATTGTCGCCGTCGACATCGATGCCGCCGCCGCCACGCGGACCAGCGCAGCGATCGGCGGCGGCGCCGTAGCCTTTCCCTGCGATGTCGCCGATCGTGCGCAATGCGACGGCCTTGCCGCCCGGGTGCGGCGCGAGATCGGTGCGGTCTCGATCCTCGTCAACAATGCCGGGATCATCCGGCGCGGCACGGTCATGCAGCCCAATGCCCGCGAGGATTGGGACAGGACGCTGTCCGTCAATCTCGACGGTCCCTTCAACATGGTCACCGCCTTTCTCGAGCATTTGCGCGAGACGCACGGGACGGTCATCAATATCGGCTCGATCCAGTCCTTTGTGGCCCTGCCGAATTCGGCCGCTTATACGACTTCGAAGGGCGGCGTGCGCCTGTTGACAAAGGCTCTGGCGATCGAGCTGTCGCCGCTCGGCATCCGCGTCAATGCGATCGGCCCGGGCTTCATCGCCACGCCGCTCAATGCCGAGGCGCGGCGGAACCCGCAATACATGGCTAATTTCGAAGGCCGCATCGCCCTGGGCCGCATCGGCACGCCGGAGGACATCGCCGGTCCCGCCGTCTTTCTCGCCTCCGATATGGCCCGCTATATCACCGGCGTCACCCTGCCGGTCGACGGCGGCTATCTCGCGCGCTAGCCGTGCGGGCGGCGCCGGGAGGGCGGGATCGGCGGTCACGCTGTCCGGAGGAACGACATGCTGAGCGGCGTCTATCGCTTTCCCGAGATGGAGCGCGTCATCTACGGCATGCCCTATGCCGAGGCGTTGGCGCAGGAAGTCGATCGGCTGGAGGCGCGCGCGGTCTTTGTTCTCGCCAGCGGCACGCTCTCCCGCGAGAGCGATCTCGTCGAACGGTTGCGCCGGGTGCTCGGCAACCGCTTCGCCGGGCTGTGCACCAAGATCGGCGCGCATACGCCGCGCGTCGACGTCGTCGCCGCGGCGAACGGTGCCCGCGAGGCCGGGGCCGATCTGCTCGTGACCCTGGGCGGCGGATCGGTCACCGATGCGGCCAAGATGGTTGCCCTCGCGCTCGCCAACGCGGTCGAGCACCCGGCCGATCTCGACCGCTATCGCGCCGAGGTCGGGGCGGACGGCACGGTGCGGCGTCCGCCGGTCAAGGCGCCGCAGCTGCGCATCATCGCGATCCCGACGACATTGTCGGCCGGGGAGTTCACCGCCGCGGCCGGTTGCACCGACAGCGAGCGGCGCGTCAAGGAGAGCTTCGCGCACCCGCTGATGATGCCGCGCATCGTCATCCTCGACCCGGCGGCCAGCGTGCCGACGCCGCTGTGGCTGTTCCTGTCGACCGGCATCCGCGCCGTCGATCATGCGGTCGAGGACATCTGCTCGCCCGACTGCCAGCCGCTCTCCGAAGCCGCCGCCCGCCAGGCGTTGCGGCTGCTGGCGCAAGGGTTGCCCGCGGTCAAGGCGGATCCCGGAAATCTCGAGGCGCGGCTTGCGTGCCAACTCGGCGCCTGGATGTCGATGATCGGTTCGCAGACCGGGGTCAGCAAGGGGGCCAGCCACGGCATCGGCCACGTCCTTGGCGGTACCGCCGGGGTGCCGCACGGCTACACCTCCTGCGTGATGCTGCCGCATGTGTTGCGCTTCAATCAGGCGGTCAACGCCGATCGCCAAGCCATCGTCAGCGACGCGCTCGGCCGCCCGGGAGAGCCCGCCGCCGAGGCCGTCGCCGGACTGGTCGCGGCGCTCGGCCTGCCGTCGCGGCTGCGCGAGGTCGGCGTCAGGGAGGATCAGCTCGACCTTATCGCCCGAGAGTCGATGCACGATCGCTGGGTCCATAAGAACCCGCGCAAGATCGACGGCCCGATGGTCGTGAAGGGCCTGCTCGAAGCCGCCTGGTAGTTTTATCGGTCCGCTCGCCAGAGCGGGCCGGGGCCTCTCAGCCGGCGGAAATCGATCGGCCCTGCGCGGCCGACGGCGTTCGGGCTGCAGCGTTCCCTCCGGCCTTTCCGGTCGATCCCGGATGCGGCGGGCAAGAAAGCGGGGCGGGGCCTGTTCCTGGGGAGCTTGAGGATGCCGTTGACTGACCGTTTCGATCTGCCGTTGACCACCCGTTCGGCCGCGGCCGTCGGCCATTATGTCGAGGCGGTCGATCTCCTGCTGTCGGCCAATGCCGGAGCCGACGCGCTGCTGGAGCGGGCGCTCGCCAGCGATCCCGATTTCGCGCTGGCCCATGCCGCCCGGGCGCGGCTCCATCAGCTTGCGGCATGCCCGCACGCGGCGGCCGCAGAGATCGCCGCAGCCCGCGCGCTCGCACCGCGCCTGTCGCCGCGCGAGCGGGGCCACATCGCGGCGATCGGGCTTGCCATCGACGGCGACGCGGCGGCGGCCCTGGCGCAGGTCGAGGCGCAGATTGCCGAATATCCGCGCGATGCCCTTCCCCTTTCGCTGGCTCTCGGCGTCTACGGCCTGCTCGGCTTTAGCGGGCGGCGCGACCATCATCAGGCGCAGCGCGCCCTGCTGGAAGGCCTTGCCGCCGACTGGGGCGAGGATTGGTGGTTTCTCGCCTATCTCGGCTGGGCGCGGATCGAGACCGGCGCGCTTGCCGAGGGCATTCCACTGGTCGAACGCGCGCTTGCGCTGAACCCGAGGAACGCGCATGCGGCGCATGCCCGCGCGCATGGCTATCACGAGGCCGGTGATGCCGGCGGCGGCGCGAGCTTTCTCGCCGCTTGGCGGCGCGGTTACGACCCGGCGAGCCAACTCTACGGCCACATCTCGTGGCATCTGGCATTATTCGAACTGGCCTGCGGCAATGCCGAAGAGGCGGCGGCGATCTACCGCGGCAGCCTGCGGCCGCATGCGGTGCAGGGAGCACCGTTGCCGAGCCTTGCCGACGCCGCCTCGTTTTTGTGGCGCTGGCGGCTCTACGACACCGCCCCTTCGCTCGACGCGGAATGGGCGGAGGTGGCGGCCCATGCGCGTCGACATTTCCCGCGGGCCGGGCTGGCCTTCGCCGATCTGCACGCGGCCCTTGCCGCCGCCGCGGTCGGGGATCGCGATGGGCTTGCCGCGCGCATCGCCGAACTTGAACGCCGCGACGGCGAGGGGCGCCTGCCGGCGGGAGCGGTCGTGCCGACGCTCTGCGCCGCGCTCGGCGCCTTTGCCGGTGGCGCGCCGGGCAAGGCGGCGATGCTCCTCGAAAAAGCGCTGCCCGATCTGCCGCGCATCGGCGGCAGTCATGCGCAGCGCGAACTGTTCGAGGATACGCTGATCGCCGCTTACCTGCGCGCCGGCGCCGCCGCGGCGGCAAAGACGCTGCTCTCAGCTCGCCTCGCGCGGCGGCCCTCGGCTCGCGACGAGGCCGTCCTCGCACTGTGTTCCCGATAGCCCCGCCGCACGAACCCTCCGCCCGCGGGCGGAGGGGCGTTTCCCGATATTTTCACGCCTGCCGGATCGGGTATTTGGCGAAGATCGCTTCCATCCGCTTCAGCGCCGTATCGGCCGCCCGTTGCGGCGCCGTGCCGTGATCAACGATGTCGGCCCAGGCGACCTGCAGGACGTGCTCGGCATTGACCTGTGCGATCGCCGGGCTGTACGCCTCGTACCACGGGAAGGTCGGGCCGAGCACCGCCATGTAGGTATGGGTCGAGCGGTGCGGATCCCCGGGATCGAGCCACCACGGGTCGTTCTTGACCACCGCCGGCATCGGGATCGCCCAGCGGCCAAGCCCGCCCTTCAGATAGGTGTTCAGCACCTTCGGCTCGATCGCGTATTTCAGGAATTCCTTGGCGACGGCGACGTTTTTCGCGCCTTTTGGGATGACACATCCGAATACGCCGACTTGCGAGGGCAGTTGCCGGCCCTCGTTGCTCAGCGGCAGCGGATGCGTAATCATGTCGTGACCATAGGCCTGTTTGTCGTGGATCAGCGCAACCTCGGTCGACAGCGATCCGTCGTAGTCCATCACGCAGAGCTTCGAGTGGAACGCGTTGTTGTCGTCGGCGTCGTTCCAGTTGCGCGAGCCCGGAGGAATATAACCTTCCTTATAGAGCGTGCTCAGCCTGGTCAGCATCCGGATCACCGCCTCGCGCACGTTGGGGTCGTCCGCATGCAGCCGGCCGTCTTTCGTGACGATATCCTTGCCGCCATAGGCGGTGACGAAGGAATTGAACGTGTTGATCGGATCGACGCCGACGGTGCTGACCACAAAGCCGGTTGCATAGGTGTGGCGCATCCCCTCGGCCTGCAACTTTTTCTGCACCGGCTTGAAGAAATCAATAAAAGCATCCCAGGTTTTCGGGAAGTCAGAAATCTTATAACCTGCCTTTTCGACCAGAGGCCGCCAAATATGGAATGGCGTTGCCGCAGATTTCATCGGTACTAGGTAATAACTGCGTTTCTTTATGACATTGTTGTAGAGAAAACTGGAAACAAGCGCCGTGTCGGTGAACTGGGATTTCTGAGTTTCGATGACGTCGCTGACGTCAACGAACCGGTCGTGCCAGGCGTTCAATGGGGCGAACTCGAAATCGGCATCCTCCATCAAGTCGGGGACGACGCCGCTCGTAATCGCCGAGACCTCCTTCTGGCGCAGCGGCGCGAACGGAATGATGCTGTAGTCGATCCTGTTGCCGCTCGCCTTCTCGTAATCGGCGATGAGCCGGCGAAGGGCGGCATCCTCTTCCGGAACGAAGCCCTGGTTCCACCATGTGGTTGCGGTCGTCGCCGCCGCGTTGGCGAGGTGCGGGCGCGCCAGGGTTCCGGCCGCCGCCAGGGCCAGCGATGCGCGCAACAGCGAGCGCCTGGAAAGCTTGTCCATCCTCGTTCCTCCCATATGTTTGAGCCGCCATTCCTGGGCGCGGCCCGCATGTTCTCGCTCGTCGGTAAGTGTGAGCCAACCGTGCGGCGCGTTCAACCGTTGCGCACCGGGCCGCTGCCGATCAGGCCGCCGCGGCCGGCGGGCGGTCCGGCGCGCCGCCGATGCGGCCTTAGGCTTGCCGGATCGGGTATTTGGCGAAGATCTGCTCGGCCCTGGCAAACGCCTTGTCGACAGCCTCTTTGAGCGTCGCCCGGCCCGTCGCGACATCAACCAGCGCCACCTGGAAGACGTGCTCGCTTTGGACCTGCGCCCAGGCCGGGGTGTAGGAATACCAGACCGGCAATGTCGGCCGGCGGAAGCCCTGCTCGATCATCGGCACCAGATGCGGGACGACATTTGGCGGGCCGCTCTTGGTCCACCACGGGTCGTTCAAGGCCACATGCGGATAAACCGGCACGAAGCGGCCAATCCCGCCCTTCATCCATTCGTTGTTGACCTCCGGCTGCATGAAATACTTGGCAAAGTCCTTCGCCACCGCAACGTTCTTTGCGCCCTTCGGGATCGCCGCAGTAGCAACGCCGAAAAATCCCGGAATGATCTTGCCTTCGTCGTCGAGCGGCAGGGCATGCGTGATGACGTTCTTCAACTCGTCCGGCATTGACGACAGCATCGCGATCTCGGTCGACAGCGTACCGTCGAAGTCCACAATGCACAGTTTCGAATGAAAGGAGTTGTTGTCGTCGGCGTCGTTCCAGTTGAGCGAGCTCGGCGGGTTGTAGCCTTCCTTGTAGATGGTGGCGAGCTTGTCCATCGCCCTGGCCGCCGCCTCGCGGACCTGGGGGTCTCTGGAATTCAGCCGGCCGTTCTTCGTGACCATGTCCCTGCCGCCGTAGGCGACCGTAAAATGCTCTTGGGTGTTGATGGGATCGATCCCGACGGTGCCGACCACGAAGCCGTAGGAATAGGTGTGCCGCATACCCTGGGCTTGCAATTTCTTCTGCATCGGCTTGAAGAAATCGAGGAAGGGGTCCCACCGGTTCGGGATATCGGAGGTCTTATAGCCCGCTTTTTCCACGAGGCTGCCCCAGATGTGGAAGGGGGTCAGCGCCCCCGCCCACGGCAGCCCGTAGTAGCTGCGCTTTTTGGTGGCGTTGTTGTAGCAATTGATGCTGAGCAGCGCCGCTTCGGCCAGCCTTGATTTGTGCGGTTCGATGATGTCGCTGACGTCTTCGAGCTTATCGGCCCAGGACTGCTCGGGGAGGAAGGGGCCGAACGCCACCTCCGACATGTCCGGCACGACCCCGCTCGTGATTGCCGAGATGAACTTCTGGCGCAGCGGTGCGAACGGCACGATGGTGTAGTCGATTGTGTTGCCGCTCGCCTTCTCGTAATCGGCGACGAGTTTGCGAAAGGCGGCGTCTTCCTGCGGGGCGAAGCCCTGCACCCACCACACCGTCGCGGTCTTGGCCGCGGCGTTGGCGATATGAGGTCGCGCCAGGGTTCCGGCCGCCGCCAGAGCGAGCGATGCGCGCAAGACCGAGCGTCTGGAAAGCTTGTCCATTCTCGTCCCTCCCGTGTTCGAGCCGCGACCCTTTGCGGATGCGCCTCTGTTCTCGTTGACGGGGGAGTGTGGACCAACCGCCCGGCGCCTTCAACCGTTCATCACTGTCCCGCTCGCTGCGGCGGCCAACCTGTCTGCGGCCACCGCGCGGCCGCCCGGCCCGCCGCTGGCGAACCCGCGGGGCGGCCGCGCTTCGCGCCTCAACGGCACGCTGCTGTCGCCGCCCGTGCCGGGCGGGCCCTTCCTGCCGTTATGCGTACGAAAATTCCCTCTTCCCGCCGGCGGCGGGAAGAGGCAAGGGGGGCCCGGCTTTTACACCTGCTGGATCGGGTATTTGGCGAAGATCTGCTCAGCCCGCTTCAGCGCCTTGTCGGCCGCCTCTTCCGGCGCCACCCCGTGGGTCACGATGTCGGCCCAGGCGACCTGGAAGACATGCTCGTTATCGACCTGAGCCATTGCCGGGCTGTAGGCCTCGTAGATCGGCATCGTCAGACCGATCAGCGTCTCTTTGATGTATTCGGTGCGGTGCGGATCCCCGGAGTTGAGCCAGAACGGGTCGCTCTGGGCAATCGCCGGGTAGGGGATCGACCAGCGGCCAAGCCCGCCTTTCAGGTACTTGTTCAGCACCTCCGGCTCGATCGCGTATTTCAGGAATTCCTCGGCGAGAGCGACGTTCTTCGCCCCCTTCGGGATGACGTTGCCGAAGGCGGCAACCTGCGCCGGGAACTTCTGGCCCTCGTCGTTGAGCGGCAGGCCATGGGTGATGATGTCGTCGTATTCCTGCTTGTTGTTGTAGAGCGCCAGCTCGGTCGAGATCGTGCCGTCAAAATCGATCACGCAGAGCTTTGAATGGAAGGCGTTGTTGTCGTCGGCGTCGTTCCAGTTGACCACGCCCGGCGGCACATAGCCGCCCTTGAAGTCGGAGCTGAGCCGGGTGAGCGCCTTGACCACCGCCTCGCGCACTTTGGGATCATCGGCGTGCAATTTGCCGTCCGGGGTGACCAGATCCTTGCCGCCATAGGCGATCATAAAGTTGTAGAAGGTATTAATCGGATCGACCCCGACGGTGCTGACCTCCCAGCCGTAGCTGTAGGTATGGCGCATGCCCTGGGCCCGCAGTTTCGCCTGCATCGGCTTGAAGAAATCAAGGAACTTGGTCCAAGTCTGCGGGATGTCCGCCGGCTTGTAGCCCGCCTCTTCGACCAGGGACTTCCAGATATGGAATGGGACCGAAGCCAATTTCCACGGCACTTGATAATAGGAACGCTTTTTGGTCACATTGTCATAGAAATAGGAGTTGATCAGAGCAGTGTGGTTGAACCGAGACTTCTGAGTCTCGACAATCTCACTGACGTCGAGCAGTCGCCCGTTCCAGGTTTGCAGCGGCGCAAAGAAGAAATCGGCAACCTCCATGATGTCGGGCACAACACCGGCGGTGATTGCGGAGATCATTTTCTGGCGCAGCGGCGCGAACGGCACGATGCTGTAATCGATCTTGTTGCCGCTCGCCTTCTCGTAATCGGCGACAAGCTGGCGGTAGGCCGCGTCCTCTTCGGGGATGAAGCCTTGCGCCAGCCACATCGTCGCGGTCTTGGCCTGGGCGTTGGCGATATGGGGGCGCGCCAAGGTTCCGGCCGCCGCCAGAGCCAGCGATGCGCGCAAGACCGAGCGTCTGGAAAGCTTGTTCATATCCCTTCCTCCCTTTTGTGCAAGGGCGACTCGTTGGCGGGTCTGCCATCCTTGTGCGCGGGCGAGTGTGAGCCAATTGCCCGGCAAATTCAACGGCGCGCCGCCGTCGCCGCCCGTGCCGGGCGGGGCCCCTCTCTGCCGTTACGTACAAAAATTCCCTCTTCCCGCCGGCGGCGGGAAGAGGGAAGGGGCCCGGCTTTTACACCTGTTGGATCGGGTATTTGGCGAAGATCTGCTCGGCCCGCTTCAGCGCCTTGTCGGCCGCCTCTTCCGGCGCCACCCCATGGGTCACGATGTCGGCCCAGGCGACCTGGAAGACATGCTCGGCGTTGACCTCGGCGATCGCCGGGCTGTAGGCCTCGTAGATCGGGATCGTCGGGCCGATCAGCGTCTCATGGACGTAGACCGTGCGATGCGGATCCCCGGATTTGAGCCAGAACGGGTCGCTCTGGGCGACGTCCGGCATCGGGATGACCCAGCGGCCGAGCCCGCCTTTCAGGTACTCGTTCAGCACCTTCGGCTCGATCGCATATTTCAGGAATTCCTTGGCGACGGCGAGGTTCTTCGCCCCTTTCGGGATGACGGCGCCGAACACGCCGATCTGCGCCGGCATTTTTTGGCCGTCATTGTCGAGCGGCAGGCCGTGGGTGATGATGTCGTCATATTCCTTCTTGTTGTGGTAGAGCGCCAGCTCGGTCGAGATCGTGCCGTCAAAATCGATGATGACCTGCTTGGCGTGGAAGGCGTTGTTGTCGTCGGCGTCGTTCCAGTTGACCACGCCCGGCGGCACGTAGCCGCCCTTGAAGTCCGAGCTGAGCCGGGTGAGCGCCTTGACCACCGCCTCGCGCACTTTGGGATCATCGGCGTGCAATTTGCCGTCCGGGGTGACCAGATCCTTGCCGCCATAGGCGATCATAAAGGCGTTGAACGTATTGATCGGATCGACCCCGACGGTGCTGACCTCCCAGCCGTAGCTGTAGGTATGGCGCATGCCCTGGGCCCGCAGTTTCGCCTGCATCGGCTTGAAGAAATCGAGGAACGCGTCCCACTTGTCGGGGATGTCCGCCGGTTTGTAGCCCGCCTTTTCGACCAGGGACTTCCATATGTGGAACGGCACCGCCGCCAGCTTCATCGGCACGCCGTAATAGCTGCGTTTTTTGGCAACATTGTTGTAGTAATGCCTGGCTTCGAGCGCCAGCTTGGAAAAGTGCGATTTCTGGGTCTCGACGACGTCGCTGACATCGACCAGCTTGTCGTTCCAGGACTGCAACGGCGCAAACTCGAAATCGGCGTCTTCCATTACGTCCGGAACGACGCCGCTGGTGACGGCCGAGACCTCCTTCTGGCGCAGCGGGGCGTAGGGTACGATGCTGTAGTTGATCGTGTTGCCGCTCGCTTTTTCATATTCGGCGACAAGCTTGCGGAAGGCGGCGTCCTCGTCCGGGATAAAGCCCTGTGTCCACCACACCGTCGCCGTCTTGGCCGCGGCGTTGGCAATATGGGGCCGTGCCAAGGCCCCCGCCGCCGCCAATCCTACCGAGGCGCGCAGCAGCGAGCGTCTGGAGAGCTTATTCATACCTCGTTTTCCCTCCATAAGCGGTGACCCATTGCGGGACCTACCTGCCTTCGATCGGAAACGAGTTTGAACCAAACACCCTACAAATTCAACGGTACGTTGCGCGGTTATTGCCGCGCTGCCTTGCCTCCCGCTCCGCCGCGCACGGGATCTTCTCCGCTTCCGCCGTACCAGAAGAAGGGAAGGGCGACCCTTTACACCTGTTGGATCGGGTATTTGGCGAAGATCGCCTGAGCCCGTTTGAGCGCCTTGTCGGCCGCCTCTTCCGGTGCCATGCCATTGTTTATGATATGGCTGACGCCCACTTGGAAGAGGTGCTCGGCGTTGACCTCGGCGATCGCCGGGCTGTAGGCCTCGTAGATCGGCATCCTTGGGCCGAATAAGCTCTCGTTGATATAGGTCGTGCGGTGCGGATCTCCGGAGCGGAGCCAGAACGGATCGCTCTTGGCGATCGCTGGATACGGGATGGCCCAGCGACCCAGCCCGCCTTTCAGGTACTCGTTCAACACCTTCGGCTCCAGCGTGTATTTGAGGAATTCTTTGGCGAGAGCGACGTTTTTTGCCCCCTTCGGAATGACGTTACCAAAGGCGGCGACCTGGGCCGGCAGCGGTTTGTGGTCGTCGCTCAGCGGAATCCCTAAGGTAAGTATATCGTTATATTCGTGTTTATTGTGATAAAGAGCGAGCTCGGTCGAGATCGTGCCGTCGAAGTCGACAATGATCTGTTTCGCATGGAAGGCGTTGTTGTCGTCGGCATCGTTCCAATTGACCGCTCCCGGCGGCACATAACCGCCTTTGAAAAGCGCAGCGTCCACCGTCATAGCCTTGACAATGGCATGGCGGACCGCTGGATCGTGGGCCTGCAATTCGCCATTGGGGGTGACCAGATCCTTGCCGCCATAGGCGATCATCATGGCGTTGAAACCGTCGATCGAATCGACCCCGACCGTGCTGTACCCCTCCCACCCCCAGGCGTACAGATGGCGCATGCCTTTAGCCCGCAATTTCGCCTGCATCGGTTTGAAGAAATCGAAGAACGCCGTCCAGGTCTTCGGGATGTCGGAGACCTTGTAACCCGCCTTCTCAACCAGCGATGTCCAGATATGAAAGGGAACCGCCGCCATCTTCCATGGCGCGGCATAATAGGCGCGTCTTTTCGTAACGTTGTCATAGAAATGGGCGTTAGCCAGCGCGATCTTGTCGAACTGCGATTTCTGGGTGTCGACGACATCGGTGAGATCGAGCAGCCGACCAGCCCAGGATTGCAGCGGCGAGAACTCGAAATCGGCGGTTTCCATGATGTCCGGGACGACGCCGCTGGTGATCGCCGAGATCTCCTTCTGGCGCAGCGGGGCATAAGGTACGATGCTGTATTTGATCTTGTTGCCGCTCGCCTTCTCGTAATCGGCAACCAGCTTGCGGAAAGCGGCATCCTCTTCGGGGATAAAACCCTGCGTGATCCACATGGTGGCGGTCTTGGCCGCCGCATTGGCGATATACGGCCGCGCCAACGTCCCCGCCGCTACCAAACCCAAAGAGGCCCGCAGTATCGAGCGCCTGGAAAACTTGTCCATGCCGTTTCCTCCGTTATCGCGCATCGCGGCGGATCTCCCGCGCGCGACCTCTCTCTTTCGGAGGAGACGGGGGGCAGAGGGCGAGGTTCCAACCCCGCGCCCCTATGCGGCCTTATGTCGCGACAAAACCGACGCCGCACCCGCCGGGTGCGGCGTCGCAATCCCGCGGGCGCGGCAGGGGGCTCAGCCTTTGACGCCGCCCATCGTCAGGCCGGCGGTCATCTTGCTGCGGAACATATAGTATGTCGCGATCGGCGGCAGAGCGTAGATGACGGCGGTCGCCATCATGTAGTTCCACGGCGCCTCGTCGCTGTTGAGGAACTGGGCGAGCGCCACCGGCACGGTCATGCTGCGCTTCGACTCCAGCAGCAGGAATTGATAGAGGTAATCATTCCAGGCCAGCAGCAGCGCATAGGTGCCGACCGCGACCAGTGCCGGAGCCATCAGCGGCAGATAGATGCGCAGATAGATCTGGAGCGGCGAGGCGCCGTCGATGCGGGCCGATTCGTCGAGCTCGATCGGGATGGCGGCGCCGTAATTCTGGAAGATGAAGATCGCATAGGGCGTGGCAAAGGTCACCAGCGCCGCGATGACCGACCAGATATTGTTCATCATCCCGTATTCTTGCATCAGCCGGTAGAACGGGATCGACAGGAATGAGGCCGGGATCACGTAGGTCAGCAGCGCCGCGTTGGTGACAACCCAGCCGTAGCGGATGCGCATGCGGCTGATCGCAAAGCTGGTCAGCGAGCCGATCAGCAGCGTGAAGAACGTCACCGCCACCCCAAGATAGATGCTGTTGGCATATTGATGCCAGAAATACTGGAGATACCAATAGCCCTGGGTGAACACCAGCCAGTAGCCGTGCAGTGACGGGTCGGCCGGCGCGACGCGGCTGCTGAAGACGTCGTCATGGCCTTCGAGCGAGACCATGACCATGTTGTAGATCGGGACCAGCGTCCACACGATCAGCACGAGGCTGAGCAGCGCTACCCCGACCTTCTGCAGAAGGCGCCACCGCCGCGCGGCGCGGCGCATCCGCTGCCTGTCGGGGGCGGCCGTCAGGCCGATATCGGCGGTTGTTGTCGTCACAATTGCACCTGTGCGGTCTTGAGTTTGCGCATCAGCAGGATGACCAGCGGAATGACCAGCGGCAGCGCCGTCATCACCGCCGCGACGCCGAGGCGCGGCTGCGCCATGTCGAAGGCGTATTGCAGCACGCCGAGCGTTGCCAACACATGCGTCGACATCGCCGGCCCGCCGCCCGAGATGAAATACACCGTGGTGAAGTCGCCGACGGTAAAGATCGTCGACAGCAACGTGCAGACGAAATAAAGGTTGGCGAGCAGCGGGAAGTTAATGTGCACGAACGCGCGGATCCCGGTGGCGCCGTCGACTTTCGCCGCGTCATAGATCTCCTGCGGGATCGCCATGCGGCCGGCAATGAAGATCACGGTCCAGAACGGCATCCATTTCCAAATATAGGATACGATGTCCGAGCCCAGGGCGAACCAACGCGTATCGAGCCAGGAGGGGCCGTTGACGTGGAAGAAGGTCCACAGCGCGTTGTTCAGAAAGCCGTAATCGCCGTTCAACATCCAGTGGATCGAGATGAAGATCGGCATCGCCGGCACCGCCCACGGCAGGACAAAGATCATCAGCAGCGCCTTTGTCCACCATCCCGGGCGCATGAAGAAGCCCGACAGCAAGAGGGCGAGGAACATTTTGACGTTCACGCCGATCGCCAAGTAGAGCAGGGTGTTGACCACCGTCTTCAGGTAGATCGGATCGGAGAACAGGTTGGCGTACAGGCTCGGCTCGCTGCCCATCCAGAACCCGTACACGACCGGATAGATCACGAAGACGAGGAACACCGCGATATAAGGCACGAGGAAGGCGAGGGCCCAGGTATATTCGGAGCCCTGCAACTCGCCGCGCAATGCGCGCCACAGGCCGCGCCGCGCCCGCAGGCCCGGCAGCGCCTGGGTCGAAACCGTCTGGGTAGTCGGGAGAACCTGGGTGCCGTCCATGGTCGCCTCTCAGGCCTGCTGGATCGGATATTGGGCAAAAATGGCTTCAAGCCGCTTCAACGCCTTGTCGGTCGCCTGCTGCGGCGTCATGCCGCCGGTTACAATGTCGGACCAGGCCACGTTCCAGGTATGCTCGGTCATGACCTGGGCATAGGCCGGATTATAAGCGTAGAAATAGGGGATCGTCGGGCTGTAAAGCCCCTGCCGGACATAGGCGACCCGATGCGGATCGCTGGGGTCGAGCCACCACGGGTCGGTCTTGGTCAGTTCGGGCATGGCCGGCAACCAGCGGCCGAGCCCGCCCTTCAAAAACTCGTTGTTGACCTTGGGCTGGATCAGATAGGCGAGAAACTCCTTCGCCACCGCGACGTTCTTCGCCCCACTCGGGATCGTGGCGGTACCGGTAAAGAACTGGCTCGGCAACGCCTTGCCGTCATTGCTGAGCGGCAAGCCGTGGGTCACGATCGCGTCGTATTCTTTCTTGTTGTGGTAGAGCGCAACCTCGGTCGAGATCGTGCCGTCGAAATCGATGACGACCTGCTTGGCGTGAAAGGCGTTGTTGTCGTCGGCGTCGTTCCAGTTGACGGCCCCGGGCGGGACGTAGCCTTCCTTGAAATCCGTGGCCAGCCGGGTCAGCGCCTTGATGGCCGCCTCCCGGACCTGGGGGTCGTTGGCGTGTAATTTGCCGTCCTTGGTGACGAGGCCCTGGCCGCCATAGGCGATCAACCAGGCGTGGAAGGTATTGGTGGGATCGTCGCCGACGGTGCTGATCTCCCAGCCATAGCTGTAGACATGGCGCATGCCCTGGGCCCGCAGTTTCGTCTGCATCGGCCTGAAGAAGTCGAGGAACGCGTCCCAGGTCTTCGGCACGTCTGACAGCTTGTAACCGGCTTTTTCAACCAGATCGCCCCAGTAATGAAACGGGATCACCGCCCCTTTATACGGAACCCCGTAGAAACTGCGCTTCTTCGCGACGCCATTATAGAACTGGCAACCGAGCAGCGCAGTCGGCAGATATTTCGATTTCTGGGTCTCGACCACGTCGCTGACGTCGAGAAACTTTCCGCTCCAGGCTTCCTGGGCGTTGATCTGGATTGCCGGAATGTCGGAGACATCGGGAACGACGCCGCTCGTCAGCGCCGAGATCAGCTTCTGGCGCAGCGGGGCAAAGGGGATGATGCTGTAATCGATCCGGTTGCCGCTGGCCTTCTGGTAATCGGCGACGACCTTGCGGAAGGCGGCGTCCTCTTCGGGAACGAAACCCTGCGTCCACCACACCGTCGCGGTCTTGGCGGCGGCATTGGCGATATGGGGGCGCGCCAGCGTTCCGGCCGCGACCAACCCCAACGACCCGCGAAGCACGGAACGCCTGCTGACGACACCCATACCGTTTCCTCCCGTTTCCGCCCCGCGCGACCCATTCGCGCGTCCACCGGACCGGAATCCTTGCATGCAATATATGGAACGGCCGCGGCCGGCTCAACTGCTTTATTGATCGCCGCCGTACAAACGGTGCGATCCGGTTGTACGAGCCGCCTTCTAAATCGCTTTTTCGAGCTCGCGCAGCACGGTATCGCCCATGACCCGGGTCGATACGCGCGCGGTGTTCGGCTGCACGATGTCGCTGGTCCGCACCCCGGCGGCGAGCGCGCGCCGCACCGCATCCTCGACGAGATCGGCCTCGCGGTCCATGTCGAACGAATAGCGCAGCATCATTGCAAACGACAGGATCGAGGCGAGCGGATTGGCGACTTCGCGCCCGGCAATGTCGGGGGCGCTGCCATGGACCGGCTCGTAGAGCGCCCGCCGCCGTCCCGCGGCGTCGGCGGCGCCGAGCGAAGCCGAGGGCAGCATGCCGAGCGAGCCGGTCAGCATCGCCGCGCAATCCGACAGGATGTCGCCGAACAGATTGCTGGTCAGGATGACGTCGAACTGTTTCGGGTTGCGCACCAGCTGCATCGCGCAATTGTCGGCGTACATGAACGACAGTTCGACGTCGGGATACTCGCTCGCGCCCAGGCGCCCCACGACCTCGCGCCACAACCCGCCCGATTCCATGACATTGGCCTTGTCGACCTCGACGAGCCGGCGGCGGCGCTTGCGCGCGAGTTCGAAGGCGATACGGGCGACGCGCTCGATCTCGGCTTCGCTATAGATTTCGGTATTGATGCCGCGGCGGGTTCCGTCGGGCAGCCGCTCGATGCCGCGCGGCTCGCCGAAATAAATCCCGCCGGTCAGCTCGCGCACGATCATCAGGTCGAGCCCCAGCACCAGCTCGCGCTTGAGGCTGGAAGCGTCGGCGAGCGCCGCGAAGACGGTTGCAGGCCGCAGATTGGCGAACAGATCCATCTCCTTGCGCAGGCGCAGAATGCCGCGCTCCGGGCGCAGTTCGAACGGCAGCGCGTCCCATTTGGGCCCGCCGACCGCGCCGAACAGCACCGCATCGCTGGCCAGCGCCTGCGCCAGCGTATCCTCGCCGAGCGGCACCCCGGTGGCATCGATCGCGGCGCCGCCGACCAGACCCTCGGTCAGCTCGAAACTGGCGATGCGATGGCGGTCGAAAAAATCGATGACGCGCAGCGTCTCGCGCATGATTTCCGGACCGATGCCGTCGCCGGCCAGGACCAGGACCTTGCGGTTGGAAGCCGTGCTCACCCTCATTCTCCAAGGCGGGTCAGGCCCCAAAGCCAGGGCCGCAGGGCGCGCTGCCGGTCTTCATAGCGCGCGATCGCCGGCATCTTCTGCTCGGTCAGCGCGATATCGTCGAGCCCTTCGAGCAGGCAATGCTTGCGGAAGGGGTCGATGTCGAAAGGCACAATCTCCCCGTCGGGCCGCGTGATCGTCTGGCTTGCGAGATCGATCGTGAAGACCGCGTTCGCCCCGTTTTGGGCATCCTCGATCAGGCGGTCGACGAGCGCCTGCGGCAAGGCGATCGGCAATAGCCCGTTCTTGAAGCAGTTGTTGTAAAAAATATCGGCAAAGCTCGGCGCAATGACGCAGCGGATGCCGAAATCGAGCAGCGCCCAGGGGGCGTGCTCGCGGCTCGAACCGCAGCCGAAATTGTCGCCGGCGATAAGGATCTTGGCGTCCCGATAGGGCGGCCGGTTCAGCACGAACTCCGGGTTCTCGGAGCCGTCCGGACGGTAGCGGATCTCGTCGAACAGGACCTTGCCGAGCCCGGTGCGCGCGATCGTCTTCAGATAGACCGCCGGCAGGATCTTGTCGGTATCGACATTGATCATCGGCAGCGGTGCGGCGATGCCGGTCAATTGCGTGAATTTTTCCACGGTTTGCCCTCCAACCAGGCGGCGGGCGGCGGGACGGCCGCCGCCGAGCTTAGATCAGTTCGCGCACATCGGTGAGCCGGCCGGTGACGGCGGCGGCGGCGGCCATCGCCGGGCTCAGCAGATGGGTGCGCGCGCCCTTGCCTTGCCGGCCTTCGAAATTGCGGTTCGACGTCGAGGCGACGCGCTCGCCGGCGGCGGCCTTGTCGTCATTCATCGACATGCACATCGAGCAGCCGGGTTCGCGCCATTCGAAGCCGGCTTCGCGGAAGATGCGGTCGAGCCCCTCCTGTTCCGCCTGGCGCTTGACGAGGCCGGAGCCGGGCACGACCAGCGCCATGACCCCGTCGGCGACGCGGCGCCCCCTGGCGATCGCCGCGGCGGCGCGCAGATCCTCGATGCGGCTGTTTGTGCACGAGCCGATAAAGACGCGCTGCACCGGAATCCCGGCAAGCGGCGTCTTCGGGGCCAAGCCCATATAGGAGAGCGCGCGCGCGACCGCGGCGCGGCGCGCCGGATCGTCGATTTCGTCGGGATCGGGGACGTGGCCGGTGATCGGCACCGCATCCTGCGGGCTCGTGCCCCACGTGACAAAGGGCGCGATGCCGGCGGCGTCGAGCCGGACCTCGCGATCGTAATGCGCGCCGGGATCGGAGGGCAGCGTCCGCCAATAGGCGAGCGCCTGCTCCCAGGCCGCTCCCCTGGGGGCGTAGGGGCGCCCTTTCAGATAGGCGAAAGTCGTCTCGTCCGGGGCGACCAGCCCGGCGCGGGCGCCCGCCTCGATCGTCATGTTGCAGAGGGTCATGCGGCCCTCCATCGACAGGCCGCGGATCGTGTCGCCGGCATATTCGATGACGTGGCCGGTGCCGCCGGCGGTGCCGATCGTGGCGATGATCGCGAGGATCACGTCCTTGGCGGTGACGCCGGCGCCGAGCGCGCCGGTGACGGTGATCCGCATGTTGCGGGCCGGGCGCTGGATCAGGGTCTGCGTGGCGAGGACGTGCTCGACCTCCGAAGTGCCGATGCCGAAAGCGAGCGCGCCGAAGGCGCCGTGCGTCGCGGTGTGGCTGTCGCCGCACACGATCGTCATGCCGGGCTGGGTCAGACCCTGCTCGGGTCCGATAATATGGACGATGCCCTGGCGGGCGTCGTTGAGCGGGAAATAGGGGACGCCGAATTCGCGCACATTGCGCTCGAGGGTTTCGACCTGCAGGCGCGACTCCGGGTTGCGAATACCGTGGCTGCGCCCGAGGGTCGGCACGTTGTGGTCGGCGACGGCGAGCGTCGCGTCGGGCCGGCGCACCGCGCGGCCGGCGAGCCTTAACCCCTCGAAGGCCTGCGGGCTTGTGACCTCGTGCACGAGATGCAGGTCGATATAGAGCAGGCAGGTGCCGTCATCCTGGCGGTCGACGAGGTGAGTTTCCCAGATCTTGTCGAACAAGGTGCGCGGCGCGGCCATTGCTGTTCACTCCGTAGCATGATTGTCGGCGCCGCCCGGCGCCGCTTCGGGGCGCGCGCTCTCGCGCCCGCGTTCGGCGATGCGCGCGGCCTTGCCGGTGCGGCCGCGCAGATAATAGAGCTTGGCGCGCCGCACGGCGCCGCGGCGCACCACTTCGATCGCGCTGATCCGCGGCGAATACAGCGGGAAAACCCGCTCGACCCCCTCGCCGTAGGAGATTTTGCGCAAGGTGAAGTTCGAGTTGATGCCGGCATTCTTGCGGGCGATGCATATCCCTTCGAAAGCCTGGATGCGTTCGCGCTCGCCCTCGACGACGCGCAGGCTGACCCGCACCGTGTCGCCCGGCTGGAATTCCGGCACCGGCCGCAACGCCCGCGCCTTGTCGACCTGTTCGCGGTCGATCTGTTCGAGCAAGTTCATCCTTCCACCTCTTTGCGCTGCGCCTCGCAGTAGCGCTGCCACAGATCCGGACGCCGCTCGCGCGTCAGCCGCTCCGCCTCGGCCCGGCGCCAGGCGCGGATGCGGGCGTGATCGCCCGACAGCAGCACCGCCGGCACGCTCCGGCCCTGCCATTCCTGCGGCCGCGTATAGTGCGGGTATTCGAGCAGGTTCTCGGCGAAACTCTCCTCGGCGAAACTTTCGGCCCGGCCGACCACGCCGGGCAGCAGCCGCACGCAGGCGTCGATCAGCGCGATCGCCGCCGGCTCGCCGCCCGACAGCACAAAGTCGCCAAGGCTCAGCTCCTCCATGTTGCGGGCCTCGATGACGCGCTGATCAACGCCCTCGAAACGGCCGCAGACGAGCCGCACGCCGGGCCCGGCGGCAAGCGCGCGCACCCGCTGCTGATCGAGGCGGGCGCCGCGCGGCGACAGCAGGATCAGCGGCCCGACCCCGCCCGCCCCGGCGATCGCCGCATCGAGCACATCCGGGCGCATCACCATCCCCGCTCCGCCGCCGAACGGCGCGTCGTCGACGGAGCGGTGTTTATCGCGCGCGAACCGGCGGATGTCTACCGTGTCGAGATGCCACAGACCGGCCGCGAGCGCCTTGCCGGCGAGCGAATGGGCCAGCGGCCCCGGCAGCATCTCGGGGAAGATCGTCAGGACCGTGGCGCGCCAGCTCATCGCGGCCCGCTCTCCCTCTCCGCGCCGCCGCCGTCGCGGGGCGCCGCCTTGCGGCGGCCCTTCGGGGTCCGGAGCGGCCTCCTGCGGCGGACCGGGGCCGGCTCTTCGGCCGCCGCCGTGAGCAGGCCCGGCGGCGGATCGACGACCAGCCGGCCGGCGGCGAGATCGACGACCGGCACGGCGGCGCGGGTAAACGGCACAAGGGCCGGCGGGGCCGCCGGCCGCTCGATCTCGATGACGTCGCCGGCCCCGAAATCGTGAATGGCGCGCACCCCTCCGATCGCGGTGCCGTCGGGCAATACCGCGCGCAGTCCGATCAGATCGGCGTGGTAGTATTCCTCCGCCGCCGGCGGCGGCAGGGCCGTCCGCGGTAGATAGAGTTTAAGGCCGCGCAGCGCCTCGGCCCGGTTGCGATCCGCGACCCCGGCGAGGCGGGCGAGCACGACGCCCTTTGCGGCGCCGAGGATCTCGAGCGTAAAACGGCGGCCGCCGCTCTCGTCCTCGAGCGGGCCGTAGCGCGCTATATCCTCGGGAACCGCGGTGAAGCTCTTGATGCGCACCGCCCCCGCGATCCCGTGCGGCCCGGTGACAAGGCCGACGCAGATCCGCCTTGCCCTCTCCGTCACGGCTCCCGTGTCAGCTCCGGCCGGCTGCCGCACCGGCCGCTTCCGCCGCGGCGCGCGCACGCTCCTGCGCCTTCGCCTTGGGCTGCGATTTTTTCGGTCTCTCGCGCACCGGCGGCTTCTCGATCAGCCCGGCATCGCCGAGAAAACGGGCGACGCGCTCGGTCGGCAACGCGCCGACCGAGAGCCAGTGGCGGATGCGCTCGGGATTGAGCCTGACCCGATCGGCATGGTCGCGCTCGAGCATCGGATTGTAGGTGCCGAGCTTCTCGATGAAGCGGCCGTCGCGCGGGCTGCGCGAGTCGGCGACGACAATGCTGTAGAACGGGCGCTTCTTGGCGCCGCCGCGGGCGAGCCGGATCTTCAACGCCATGTCGGGGTCCTCAGTGGCGAAAGGCGTGCGGCATCAGCGCTTCAAGACCGTGCCGCATGACACCCTTGTGGCCGAGTTTTTTCATCTTCCTCATCATGTCGGCAATGTCCTGATATTGCTTCAAAAGCCGGTTGATTTCCGCGACCGAGGTGCCCGAGCCGCTGGCGATGCGCCGCCGCCGCGACGCGTTCAGAAGCTTGGGGTTGCGCCGCTCCTCCTTGGTCATCGACGAGATGATCGCTTCCTGGCGCTTCAGGAGGTTCTCGTCGATATTGGCATCGGCGAGCTGCTTTTTGATCTTGCCGATCCCGGGCAGCATGCCGAGCATGCCGCCCATGCCGCCCATGCGGCGGATCTGGCGTAATTGGGCGGCGAGATCGTCGAGATCGAAGCGGCCCTTCGCCATCTTGGCGGCGAGCTTTTCGGCCTCTTCCTGATCGGCGCTCTCGGCCGCCTTTTCGACCAGCGAGACGACGTCGCCCATGCCGAGGATGCGTCCGGCGATGCGCTCGGGATGGAAGGCTTCCAACGCGTCGATCTTCTCGCCGGTGCCGATCAGGACGATCGGCTTGCCGGTGACGGCGCGCATCGACAGCGCGGCGCCGCCGCGCGCATCGCCGTCGACCCGGGTCAGCACGATGCCGGTAATTCCGACGCGCTCGCCGAAGGCCTTGGCGAGGTTGACCGCATCCTGGCCGGTCATCGCGTCGGCGACGAGCAGGGTCTGGTGCGGCTTGGCGACCTCGCGCACCGCCGCGACTTCGAGCATCAGCTCCTCGTTGATGTGCAGCCGCCCGGCGGTGTCGAGGATGACGACGTCGTAACCTTCGGCACGGCCGGCGGCAAGCGCCCGCCGCGTGATCGCGACCGGCTGTTCGCCCGGCACGACCGGCAAGGTCGCAACGCCGATCTGGCGGCCGAGCACGGCGAGCTGGTGTTGCGCCGCCGGACGCTGCACGTCGAGCGAGGCCATCAGCACCTTCTTGCGCTCGCGCCGCTTCAGGCGATCGGCGATCTTGGCCGCGGTCGTCGTCTTGCCCGAGCCCTGCAGCCCGACCAGCAGGATCACGACCGGCGGCGGGGCGTTCAGGTCGATGCCGTCGGGCCGCCCCTCGCCGCCGAGCATATCGACGAGATGATCGTGGACGATCTTGACCACCATCTGCGCCGGCGTCACCGAGCGCAGCACCTCCTGCCCCTGCGCTTTTTCGCGGACCGCGGCGATGAAGTCCCGGACCACCGGCAGCGCCACGTCGGCCTCGAGCAGGGCCACCCGGATCTCGCGCAATGCGGCCGCGATATCGTCCTCGGTCAGAACGCCGTGGCGGCGCAGCCGGTCGAACACATCGCCGAGGCGATTGGTGAGGCTGTCGAACATCCCGGTTCTCAAAGCGGCTCGGTTGCGACAAAAATGGCCAGTGCGCGATATTCGCGGACTGGCGGCCCCGCTCGCGGGTAAAACGCTCGTTCCCTGCCTGGAAGGCAGAATCAAGGTAGCGAGTGCCGGGAGTGCTGTCAATCGCATGCCGCCCGGCGGCTCTCTCAAACCGCACCAATCCTGCGGCGCGCCATCGCAAGAGGAGACAAATGCATTTTGATCTGGCAAGAATACCGGCCGAGGAGGCTTACAAGCTTCTGGTCGGCACCGTCGTGCCGCGGCCGATCGCGTTGACGACGACGGTCGACCGCGACGGCCGCATCAACGCCGCGCCGTTCAGCTTTTTCAATGCCGTCAGCGCGATCCCGCCGGTGGTCGTGCTGGGGATCACGCCCGGCACGGTCGCGGGCGACGGCTATAAGGACACGGCCCGCAACATCCGGAACAGCGGCGAATTCGTCGTCAATCTTGTCGACGAGGCGCTGGCCGAGCGCATGAATATCTGCGCCGTCGATTTCCCGGCCGATATCGGCGAATTGGAGCAGGCCGGGCTCGCCCCCGCACCCTCGGTCGGCGTGCGCCCGCCGCGCATTGCGCAAGCGCCGGTCAGCTTCGAGTGCCGCCGCATCACCGGCCTCTCGCTCGGCGGCAACGCCATGCTCGAAATCGGCCGCGTCGTCCACATCCATATCCGCGACGAATTCGTCGATCCCGCGCGGTATTACGTTCATACCGAGAAATTGCGGCTGATCGGCCGCATGCACGGCCGCGGCTGGTATGCGCGGACGACCGATCTGTTCGACATGCCGCGGCTCTCCCGCGCCGAATGGGAAGCCAAGAGAGGATGAACAGGCGCGCTCTCGCCCGCATCCTCGCGCTGGCGCTCGCCGTGACCGGCCCGCCCGCCTGGGCCGCCGGCATGCCGCCCTACGGCACGAAGAATTTCACGCCGGCGCCCGGGACGCCCTCCTATTTCACCGGCGAGCGGGGCCTTGCCTACCCGGCGCCGCCGGCCCCGGCCGCAACCCTGTCCCGGCCCCCGGCGGCGGCCGGAGAGCCGGCCTTCGGCCGCCGCGCGGCGGCGGCGCGCAGCCGCAGGGGCCGCACCGTCAGGACCCGGGCGTCTCGGCGGACGCGGCTGCATAGGCCGCGGACGGTGCGGCCGCGGCGCAAACCGGTCCGGCCGCGGCGCAAACCGGTCCGGCCGCGGCGCAAACCGGTCCGGCCGCGGCGCTGAGAGGGGCCGCCGCGACCCCTCCCCGCCGGCGGGGAGGGGCGTGGACTTGTTCGGGCGCGGCGCCATATAAGCGGGGCATGGGCCGGATCCCGTTCGTCAAGATGCATGGGCTCGGCAACGATTTTGTCGTGCTCGACGCCCGCGCGCGGCCGCTCACCCTCGATGCCGCCGCGGCGCGGGCGCTGGCCGACCGCCATACCGGCATCGGCTGCGATCAGCTCATCCTGATCGAGCCGCCGCGGCAGCCGGCGGCGGCGGCGTTCCTGCGCATCTACAACGCCGACGGCGGCGAGGTTGCGGCGTGCGGCAACGCCAGCCGCTGCGTCGCGCTGCTGCTGATGCGCGAGCGCGCGGTTCGGCAGGTGCGGATCGAGACCCTGGCCGGGCTCCTTGAGGCCGAATTGCTGCCGCAGGGAACGATCGCCGTCGATATGGGTCCGGCGCGTACCGGATGGCGCGAGATCCCGCTGGCGCGGGAGATGGACACCGCTCGCGTCGATCTGGCGCTGGGGCCGCTGGCGGCGCCGGTCTGTACGAATATCGGCAATCCGCACGCAACCTTCTTTGTCGCCGATGTTGAGGCGATCGACCTCGCCGCGCTCGGCCCGGTCCTCGAATGCCATCCGCTGTTTCCCGAGCGCGCCAATATCGGCGTCGCCGCGCTCGGCGACCGGCGGCACATCCGGCTGCGGGTGTGGGAGCGCGGCGTCGGCCTCACCCGCGCCTGCGGCACCGGCGCCTGCGCGGCGCTCGTCGCCGCGCACCGGCGCGGCCTTGCCGGGCGCCAGGCGAGCGTAATGCTCGACGGCGGCGCTCTCGATATCCTCTGGCGCGAGGACGGGCACGTCATCATGGCGGGGCCGGCGGCGATCGTCTTCACCGGCGCGTTCGAGCCGGCCCTGTTGGCCGGGGGATGAGATGGCGGCGGTCGAGATCATCACGTTTGGCTGTCGGCTCAACGCCTATGAATCCGAGGTCATCCGCCGGGCCGCCGGCATGGCCGGTCTCGAAGACGCGGTCATTGTCAACACCTGCGCCGTGACCGCCGAGGCCGAGCGCCAGGCGCGCCAGGCGATCCGCCGCGCCCGGCGCGAGCGCCCGCAGGCCCGCATTATCGTTACCGGCTGCGCCGCGACGATCGATCCGGCGCGCTATCGGGCCTTGCCCGAGGTCGATGCGGTGCTCGACAATCGGGCCAAGCTCGATCCGCACAGCTACCGCTGCGCGCGCGCCGCGCCGGAGCCTTGCCCCCCGCAGCGGGAGCGGGCGGAAGCGGCGGCGTCGGCCGGGAGCGCGGCCGATCTGCTCGACGGCTTTGCCGGGCGGGCCCGCGCCTTTCTGCAGGTGCAGCAGGGCTGCGATCACCGCTGCACGTTCTGCGTCATTCCCGCCGCGCGCGGGCCCAGCCGCTCGCTGCCGCCCGATGTCGTCCTCGCGCGGGCGCGCCGCCTTGTTGCCGGCGGCGTCCGCGAGATCGTGCTGACCGGCGTCGATCTGACCGCCTACGGCGCTGACCTGCCGGGGCGGCCGAGCCTTGGCCAATTGGCGCGGCATCTGCTGGCCGCCGTCCCCGAGCTGCCGCGCCTGCGGCTCTCCTCGCTCGACCCGGCCGAGATCGATGAGGCGCTGTGGCGCCTATTCGCCGAGGAGCCGCGGCTGATGCCGCATCTGCACCTGTCGCTGCAGGCGGGCGACGATGTGATCCTCAAACGCATGCGGCGGCGCCATTCGCGGGCGGTGGCGCTGGCGGTGGCGCGCCGGGCCCGCGCGCTGCGTCCGGAGGTGGCGCTCGGGGCCGATCTGATCGCCGGTTTTCCGACCGAGAGCGAGGAAATGTTCCGCCGCACCCTCGAGCTTATCGCGGAATGCGCCCTCGCCTTCGTCCACGTCTTTCCGTACAGTGCCCGTCCGGGGACGCCGGCTGCCCGCATGCCGGCGGTGCCGGAGAGCATCGTGCGGGAGCGGGCGGCGCGGCTGCGGCAGGCCGCCGCCGCGGCCCTCGCCGCCGATCTCGCCGCCCGCCGCGGCAGCGAGAGCGAGGTGCTGATCGAGCGGCCGCAAAGGGGCCGCGCGGCTTTTTATGCGGCGGTCGCATTTGCCGGGGACGGCGCGCCGGGCACGATCCGGCGCATGCGTTTTGCCGACAGCAGGGCGGACCGTCTTATCGGAGTGCCGGTGGCATGAGGTTTTGGCGACGGCGGGAGCCGGGCGAGCAGGCGGAGGAGAGGGCCGAACGCATGCCGGCGGCCGAGACCGCCGAGCGGGTCCCCGAGCCGGCCGCGGAGCCCGTCCCCGCGGCGGCGGGGGACGAATCCGGCTATGCCCGCGAAACCCCCGCCCGCTCCGAACCGGAACGGCGCGGCGGCTGGCTCGGCCGGCTCAAGGCCGGGCTCGCGCGCAGCTCGGCGCGGCTCAACGAGGGTATCAACACGATCTTTCTGCGGCGGCGGCTCGATGCGGCGGCGCTGGCCGAGCTCGAGGAGCTGCTGATCGCCAGCGACATGGGCGTGGGCCTTGCCGAGGAGGTCACGCAATCGCTGCGCCGGACCCGCTTCAACCAGGAAGTCACGCCGGAGGAGGTGCGCGCCGCGCTGGCCGAGCAGGTGGCCCGGCTGGTCGAGCCGGTCATGAAGCCGCTGCACCTTGATCCGACCAAGAAGCCCTTCGTGATCCTCGTCGTCGGCGTCAACGGCAGCGGCAAGACGACGACGATCGCCAAGCTCGCCAAGCAGTACCGCGATGAGGGGCTGAAGGTCGTTCTCGCCGCCGGCGACACTTTCCGCGCCGCCGCGGTCGAGCAGCTGGCGGTGTGGGGCGAGCGCGTCGGCGCGCGGGTGGTCTCGCGGCCGCCTGGCTCGGACGCGGCCGGGCTCGCCTATGACGCGCTCCTCTCCGCCCGCGACGAGGGCGCCGACGTGCTGCTGATCGACACCGCCGGGCGCCTGCACAACAAGGCCGATCTGATGGACGAATTGCGCAAGATCGTGCGGGTTGTCAAAAAACTCGACCCGGCGGCGCCGCATTCGGTGCTGCTCGTGCTCGACGCCACGACCGGCCAGAACGCCCACGCCCAGGCCGAAACCTTTCGCGAGATGGTCGGCGTCACCGGCCTTGTGATGACCAAGCTCGACGGGACGGCAAAGGGCGGCGTGCTGGTGTCGCTGGCCGAGAAATACGGCATCCCGATCCATTTCCTCGGGGTCGGCGAAACCGCCGAGGATTTGCGCCCGTTCGACGCCCGCGCCTACGCCCGCAGCCTCGTCGGTCTCGAGGCATAGCCGCGGCGCCAGGCGGCTCTCACGTGCCGGGCGGGTTCGAGCGGGTCGTGAAATCCTGCCTGGCCTGCGCCTCGTGCTCCTGGGTCAGCGCCCAGCGCACCGAGGGAAAAGCGAGCTCTTCCCACGGGATGTCCGCCCAGGCAAACAGGCCGACTTCGCGGCTTTCCGGTCCCGGCGCGACCTCGGGATCAAGCAGCCGGGCGCGGTAGATGAGCTGAACCTGGCTGATGTGCGGGATGTCGTAGACCGCCAACAGCCCTTCGATGCGAATGCGCGCCCGCGCCTCCTCCCAGGCTTCGCGCTCGGCGCCGCTGGCGGCGGCCTCGCCCAGTTCGAGATAGCCGGCAGGCAGCGTCCAGAAGCCCTGGCGCGGCGGGATGGCGCGGCGGCACAGCAGGACGCGCTCCCCCCAGCGCACCACCGCGCCGACGACGATCTTGGGGTTGTCGTAGAGAACGTAGCCGCATTCCGGGCAGATCATCCGCTCGCGGTTGTCGCCAGCGGGGATGCCGCGCACCGAAGGACCGCGTCCCAGCCTCTCTTCCGGCATCAGCAAGCAAGCGTTTCGGTCACCGCAAAAGGATAAGCGACCCGCACCGCCGCGGCAAGGCGCCGCGCGGCGGCGCGCCTTCCCGTTATGCATTTGTCGAATCCACCTTGACGACCTGCCCCGGAAAGGTCTTCAAAACAATGACGCGCCTGCGCCATTACAATCCGGGCGGCGCGGCCAGTCCGCCGCGGCACAGAGCGCGACAGCCAGCATGGGATGGCAGTTGCCGAGCTCGTGCGAATCGTCGATGATGATGCCTGTTCCGGCTCGAGAATGTGGAGGCCGACCCGCTTCATTGCAGCTTGTGCAATATCGCAGGCGTTCCGGCTTATCATTTTTTAGAGATATGCCTTCGGCTTTTGACAAGTTTATCTTCGATACTGTGCAAAACGCGCGGATCTCCTGGTTTTTCGGGCAGAAATTGCTGGCCGCGCGGGTCAGCCGTCCGGTTCCGCCGCCGCCCGCGCTGCGCGGCCGGCCGATGCCGGACCGGCAGCAGATTCTGGCCGATCTTCGCGCGCTGTTCGCACAGGACTGGCACAATATCGAGCAGGGCTATTATGCGCCGCCGCAGGACGGATTGGGCAATCCGTTCGCCGCGTTCGTGCGCACTCTCGATTTCTTCGCCGATCTGACCGCCGTCGAACAGCGCCGCCGAGGCGGACCGGAGGGGCGGCGGCTCGCCGGGGAGAAGCCGGGGCGGTACCCGCGCTATTACCTGCAGAGCTTCCATTTCCAGAGCGAGGGCTATCTAAGCGAAGCTTCGGCCGAGCGCTACGACCATCAGGTCGAGGTCTTGTTTGGCGGCGCCGCCGCGGCCATGCGGCGCCAGGCGCTGGTGCCGCTCGCAAAGGCGCTGGCCGGGCATGCGAGAACGGCGCGGCTGCTCGACATCGGTTGCGGCACCGGACAGTTTCTGCGCGCGGTCAAGGCCAACTATCCGCGCCTGCACGTCACCGGGCTCGATCTGTCGCCGCATTACCTCGCCGTCGCGCGCCGCCTGCTCAAGCCGTGGTCGCGCGTCCGCCTCGTCGCCGGCCCGGCCGAGGCGATGCCGTTTGCCGCGGCGGAATTCGACGCCGTCACCGCCATCTATCTTTTCCACGAACTGCCGCCGCGCGTGCGCCGCGCCGTCGTCGCCGAGATCCGCCGCGTGCTGAAGCCGGGCGGTGTCATAATCCTGGTCGATTCCCTGCAAAAGGGCGACGCCCCCCTTTACGACGCGATGCTCGACTATTTCCCGGTCGCTTTTCACGAGCCCTATTACGCCGGCTATGTGCGCGAAGACCTTGACCGGCTTTTCAGCCCGGGTTTCGTCCCGCAGGAGCGTTTTAGGGCTTATTTTTCGAAGGTTGTCAGCTATCGCCGAAATGGCGGGGAGGTGAGGCACTGACCTACTACATATAGATATTTCTTGGCACAATCCTACTAGCATGATACATATCTTGTGGTCCGTAGGGGAACGGACACAGGATACGGTTGGGGGGATCAAATGGAAACGACATGGACGCCCGAGCGCATCCAGCAGTTGACGCAGCTTTGGGATGCGGGGGTTCCGTCGGCTGAGATCGGCCGCCGGATGGGACTGACGAAAAACGCGGTCATCGGCAAGGTGCACCGCATTGCCTTGAGCCCGCGCGTCGTCACCGCAAAGCCGCCGCCGCCGCGCAACGTCTTCGAGTTCACCGGGCCCTCTTGCCTGTGGCCGATCGGCCATCCGGGCGAGCCGGATTTCCACTTCTGCTGCGCCCGGCCGCTGCCCGGCAAGCCGTATTGCGCCGAGCACGCGGCGCGCGCCTATCTGCGCCCGAAAGAGCAGAAGCCCCAAGCGGCCTGAACCTTTTGCCGCCTCGTCGGCGGACAAAACCGCTCGGGAACGGCGGCCGCGGCAATTGCCGCGGCCGCCCGCGGTGCCGTTCGCAAGGCTCGGGAAAACCCGCTCTCCGACAATCTTCTCAGGGAAAGGGGAAGGATAGCGGCGTGCCCTGATCGTAGACGGCCTGCGCGACGATTGAGCAGTTGAAGACGATGGGGGTCGGCGCGATCACCGCATCGCCGCTGGCGACGAGCGCGTCCAGATCGCTCAACGTCGTGATGCGGCTGTCGATCGCGCCGTCCCTGAATCCTTTCGGAGTGAACAGAACGAGCTCGACGTGCCAGGCGACGTTGAACCCGCTGCCGGTCGACGGCACGCCGATCAAATGATCGTGACCCAAATACACGGTGCACGGCCGGCCGCCATTGTAGTCCTGGCAGGCCTTGCTGCTCCCGCTCCTATCGGCGGGATCGGGGTCGTAGACCGGATTGGAGAACGGCAGGACCTGCAGATGGTTGCAGTTGCCGGTTCCGGTCCCCGCTCCGGTCTGGCAGTCGAGATGGGCACCCGGGATCGTCGAGCTGGTCGGGTAGACCGGGATATACATGACATCCTGGGCGTGCGGATTGGCCTTGGACGGGAGGGGTGCGCCATTCGGCGTTAGCATAAAGACGACGTTCCCGGTCGCGTCGTCGAGAGCCGGCTCGACGGTTGCCTGCCCGAACGCCGTCTGGCCGGAAAAGAAGCCGATGGCTTCCGGCGGCGCGGCTTGAGCGTGCGGGGCGGCGAATGCCGCGGCGAGCACGCCGGTGATCAGACATAGCCTACGGTGGAGCTTCCTCCGCATATCTTCCTCACTCTTGTGATCCGGCATCAGCGGGTGAGATGCCTTTTCAGTACACAGATTGATCGCTTTGCTACTTTAGCGCGCAATCTCCAATCACGTCAAGAGCTTGAATCTTATTTGTGTCAAATAATCAAAATATGTCCTTCGCATTCATATCGCCCCAATTGCGATTGGTCCCCTCCGGGGCCGCCAGCTCGCATCTGTTCGGGAACGAGCCAGGTGGTTCGGCCTTTTGGCGCTTGCGCGCAACGCGCTGGCGCCGCTCCATCTCGCCTTCGATCTCAGGGAAGCGCTCGGGACGGCGCGGCCGCCCCGCGCGCCCCGATCACGGGCGCGCCGGCGCCGTTGTCAGCGCGGGCGGCAGCGGCGCTCCGGTCAGGGTTTGCAGAAAGGCGATCAGGTCCGCCTGCTGCCCTTTGCTCAGAGCCGGGATGAGGGCGAGGGTCGCCTCGCGCGTGCCGACGAGCCGGCCGCGGCTTGCCGCCTTGCCCCGCGCATAGAAATCAAGCACCTGGGCGAGGCTGGCAAAACGGCCGTCATGCATGTAGGGCGCGCTCAGCGCGATGTTGCGCAGGCCGGGCGTCTTGAACGCGCCAAGCTGCGTTGCCGCCGGCGGCAGGAAGGCGAGCTGGTCCCGCGCCGCTCCCCGCGGAGCGTCGCTGAAGGCGCCGATGCCATTGAAGGGGTCGGCCTTGACCGCGGCGCTCCCGGCGGCGCGGCCGGGATCGACGGCCTCCCCGGGCAGCAGCGGCAGGCCGAGATTATGGAATTGGCCGTCGCTGAAGGCCGGGCCCGAATGGCACAGATCGCAATGGGCGGCGCCGACGAACAGTTTGAGGCCGCGCTTGGCGGCGGGCGAGATCGCCGCCTGTTCCGCCGGATTGCCGGTTCTCAGCCCGTCGACATAGCGGTCGAACGGGGCGTTGCCGCTGACGAGCTTTCTTTCATAGGCCTCGATCGCCTTGCCGAGATTGCTGAACAGGCGATCGACGGCGGCGCGGTCGGCGGGCGTCATCGCCGCCCAGGCCTTGGCGACCGGCGCCTGCGGATCGGCGTCGGGGCGGGCGTGCGGCGGGAAACGCTTGGTGTCGGCAAGCGGTGGCAGCGGTCCGAACAGCTGCTGGTAAGCCGTGCGCAATGCCGGGTCGGCGGCGACGGCGTGCGCGACAAAAAGCCGGTCGCTGCCGAATTCGAGCGGATTTTCGAGCGGCTTGAGGGCTTGCGACCACAGCGAAGCGGCCCGTCCATCCCAGAAATACCAATGGTTGAAGGCGACATTGAGCAGGCTCGGGGTGTGTCGGGTGCCGATTCCGAGCCCCTTGGCCAGCCTTCTGCCGTCGGTGAAGGCGCGGTCCGGCTGGTGGCAGGAGGTGCACGCGATCCTGCCGTCGGCGGACAGATTCCGGTCGAAGAACAGAAACTGACCGAGCGTGGCGGCGCGCGAGTCGGCGGCGACGGCATCGGTCGGATCGGGCGGCGGAGCGCCGAGCGGCGAGTGCGAGTAGATCGCGGCGAGTTCGCCCGGCGTATAAAGCGCCCGGTCGTCTTTCCGGGCCGGACGTGCCGCCGCCAGCGCCGCCAATACCAGGATCGCGGCCGCCGTTGCGGCGGCCGCGGCGCCGATCCGGCTCGTCCCGGCGCCGCTCCCTATCGCCCGCAGCAAGGCAATTGAAAATAGGCGGTGCCCTGACCGCCGCCGCGTGCGACCGCGGCTTTCAGCGTCCACGGCCCCATCATGTGGAAGTACATGCCGGACACGGTAAAAATGCCGTCCTTCTCGGCAATCTTGGGGGCGGACTGCATGCCGTGGGCGAAGCCGTGCTTGAGCCCGTGCCGCATGCCGGCGGAGAGCGCAAGCCTGGCGTCCGGCAGCGGTTTTGCCGGGTGCTTCGGGTCGTAAACGGCAAGGCGCAGCTTGAAATATTTCTCGAACGGGATCGGTTGCGGCACCGACAACAGCCTGACCAGAAACCGGCGGTTGGTCGTATAGGCCTGGCGCGTCGGCGCGAAATGCGCCGGCTTCTCCGCCATCGGCATGTTCATCGTGCCGGACTGCGCCAAAGCCGGGATCGATGCGGCGCCCAGAACCGCGGCCGCAACAAAGCCGATTTTACGGGTCGCCATGCCTTTCCCCTCGTGACCGGCCGCGGCAGCATAGAGGGGCGGGCGAGGGCGTCAACACCTGCCGCAATTTGGCGCACGCCGCCGGCCGTCGGGAGCGATTGGCGGGAACGCCGCCGCCCCCTATCATGCGGCGAGGCAGAGGGGGTGCGTCGGCATGACATCGGGCCAGCCGCAGCGCCGCAGGGCAGAGGCCGCATGGCTCGGCCTTATTGCGCTTGCCCTCAATGCGCTGGTGCCGGTCCACCTCGCCTTCGATCTCGCCGAGGCGCTCGCGGCGGCGCGGCAGCCGCGCGCGCACGCCATGGTCCACAGCGCCGAATGGCGCCTGCTGGCGCTGCTGATCGGCCATCGCGCGGGCGACGGCAGATCCGAGGATCCCGGCAAGGATCGCGGGATCGCTTGCCCGATCTATGGGGCCCTCGGCACTCTCGCCGGGTTAGCCCTGACGGCGCCGCCGCCGCTGTCGCTCCCGCTCGCGCTCGCGATCGCGACGGTTCTCCCCGTCATCGCCGACGAACTCCCCGCCGCTCCTCCCGCCGCCTACCGCTCGCGCGCTCCGCCCGTTCCCTAGGCCGCCGGCTTGATGCGATGCCGGGTCGCCCGCCGGGCGGCCGCGGCGCCGAGTGTTGCCTTTTCGGGAGCCCAGACATGAAACCCGTTCGCGCGCGGACGGCCGCTGCTGCGGCCGCGATCCTGTTGTCCGCCAATTCCGCCGCGCTGGCGCACGGCTTTGCCGGCCAGCGCTTCTTCCCGGCGACGATCCTGACCGACGATCCGTTCGTCGCCGACGAGATGTCATTGCCGACCGTCACCGTGAATCCGACCGCTTCGGACGGCGCGCAGGAGAGCGATATCGGCGTCGATTTGTCGAAACGCATCACGCCGCGCTTCGGCATCACGCTGCACGATCAATGGGAATATCTGCAGCCGAAAGGGTCGCCGACGGTGAGCGGGCTCGGCGCCCTGCAGACCGGCCAGCAATACCAGCTGTTTGTCAACGGGCCGCACGAGGCGATCGGCCTCATCGGCCTCACCGAGACCTGGGCCCATACCGGGCGCGTCGCCGCTCTGGGCGCGCCCGATTTCACGACCCTGTCGCCGACCTTCGATTTCGGCAAGGGTCTCGGCGACCTGCCGCCGTCGCTGCCGTTTTTGCGCCCGATCGCGGTCACCGGCAATCTCGGCTTCGATTTTCCGCTGAAGACTAAAAGCACCGGCGTGCCCAATCCGGACAATTTCAACTACGGCTTCGCATTCGAATACAGCTTCCCCTATCTCGAATGCTGCGTGAAGGACATCGGGCTGCGCCGTCCGTTAAGCCAGCTGATCCCGCTCGTCGAAATCGCCTTTTCGACCCCGATCAACCGCCTCCCGGCGAGCCGAACGGTCGGCACGATCCAGCCCGGGCTGATCTGGGCCGGGCAATATTTCCAGATCGGTGCGGAAGCCATCATCCCGGCGACCGGCGCTACCGGGCGCGGGCTCGGCGCGGTCGTCCAGCTCCATTTCTTCCTGGACGATCTGTTCCCGCACACGATCGGCAGGCCGGTCTCGGAGTGGTGACGATGCGCGGCATCATGGTCATGCTCGTGGCAGGCGCGATGCTGGGCTTTGCCGCCGTGCCGGCGCAGGCGCATGCCTTTCTCGATCACGCCAGCCCGGCGGTCGGCAGCTCGGTGCCGAGCGCGCCGCCCGCCGTCACGCTGTGGTTCACCCAGGACCTCGAACCGGCGTTCAGCACCGTGACGGTGACGAACCAGGCCGGACAGCGCGTCGATCTTGGCAACAGCGCAGTGCCGCCGGGGCATCCGGACGAGCTGCAGGTCGGGCTGAAGCCGCTGCCGCCCGGGACCTATACGGTCAGCTGGCGCGTCGTCTCGGTCGACACGCATCCGACGCAGGGCACTTTCACCTTCCAGGTCGGCAGCGGCTGAGCCGGTCATGGCCATCTTGCTGATTGCGGCGCGCTGGCTCCATTTCGCCGCGACGATCTCGCTGGCCGGGGTGTTCGGCTTTGAATGTCTCGTCGTCGCTCCGGCACTCCGCCGGGCCGGTCTCGGGGGCGCCGCTGCCGCACGGTTATACCGACGGCTCGGCATACTGGCTTGGGGGAGCCTTTTCGGGACGCTCATCTCCGGGGCGGCTTGGCTGATCGCGGTGGCGGCCGACATCAGCGGCAAGCCGCTGGCCCTCGTATTGTCGCAAGGCGTCGTCGGGATCGTGCTGACCGAGACGCGCTTCGGCAAGGACTGGCTGCTGCGCTTGGCCCTCACCGCGCTGATCGGCCTCTGCCTTGTTGCGCGGCGGCGGATCGCCGGCCCCGCGGGCGGGGCGGCATTCGCGCTCGCCCTGGCGGTGCTCGCGGGCCTTGCCTGGGCCGGCCACGGCGCCGCGACGCCGGGGGCGCCCGGCGATCTGCATCTCGCCGGCGACATCCTGCACCTGCTCGGCGCCGGCCTGTGGCTCGGCATGCTGGTGCCGCTGGCATTGCTGCTGGCCGAGGCGCAGCGGATCGGCGATCCCCGCGGGAGGGCGGTCGCGCGGGTGGCGGTGCGGCGGTTTTCGATAACGGCGTTGGTCAGCGTGCCGGTCCTGCTTGTGGGCGGCCTTGTCAACACCTGGTTTCTTGCCGGCACGCTCCCGGCCCTGGTCGGGACCGGATACGGCCGCTTGCTGCTCGGCAAGATCGCGCTGTTCCTCGCCATGCTGGTGATCGCCGCGGTCAATCTGCTGCGCCTCGGGCCGCGGCTTGCCGGCCCCGCCGGCCCCGCCCTATCGCGGACCCTGGCCGGGTTGCGGCGCAATGCGCTGCTCGAAACCGGCCTCGGGCTCGGCGTCCTCGCCCTTGTCGGCATCCTCGGCATCCTGCCGCCGGGTCTGCATACCGAGCCCGGCTGGCCGTTCCCGTTCCGCCTCGAGCTTGCCGCGCTGAGCTCGGGAGCGAAAATCGCCGTGGCCGTTCTCGCCGTCCTGTTCTGCCTGTGCGCGGTCGCCGCAGTGGCCGCCGCCGCGGCCGGAGGCTACCGGCGCTCGGCCGCCGCCGCCGGCGGCCTTGTGCTCTCGGTCGCGCTCGCCTGGGCGCTGCTGCGCCCGGCCGTCGAGCCGGCCTATCCGACGAGCTTCTACGCCCCCGCCGAGCCCTACGCCGCCGCCTCGATTGCCGCGGGCGCCGCGGTCTATGCCGCGAACTGCGCCCTCTGCCACGGCGCCGACGGCCGCGGCGACGGCCCGGCCGCCGCCGCTTTGCCGATCCGCCCGGCCAATCTGACCGAGCCGCACCTGCTGGCGCACACTCCGGGCGATCTGTTCTGGTGGGTCAGTCACGGCCGCGCCCGCGGCGTGATGCCCGGCTTTGCCAAAATATTGGCGCCGGACCGGCGCTGGGATGTGATCAACTTCATCCGCGCCCGCGCCGCCGGCGATCTGGTGCGCCGGGTCGGCCCAAAAGTCTCAACCGCGGCGGCCTATCCGGTTCCGGATTTCGCCTTCGAGAAAGACGGCGCGCAGCAGACTCTGCGCCGCGTGCTGAAAGAGGGCCCGGTTCTGCTCGTCCTGTTCGCACCGCCGGCGCCGGCCGCCCGGCTGCGGCAACTGAGGGCGGCCGCGCCGCGCCTCAAAGCCGTCGGCCTGCGGGTGATCGCGGTCGGGCTCGGCCCGGCTGCGCCGAAAACCTCCGGGAGTAAGGCGCCGCCTTTCGTCGTCGGCGTGTCGCCGGAGGTGGTCTCGGCGCTGTCGCTGTTTCGGGCGCCCGGTGACGGCGGCGACACCGAACTGATGCTCGACCGCAACGGCAATGTGCGCGCGCGCTGGACCCGGGGCGGCGAGGGCGGTCCGGCTCCGATCGGCGCGCTCGTCGCCGCCGCCACGAAAGTCGCCCGCATCCCGGCGGTCGCGCCGAGCCACGCCGGCCATGACCATTGAGCGGGCGTACCGGCTCAATGGCCAAGCGCGCGCATCGCGCGGTCGATCCCCTCCAGGGTCAGCGGAAACATGCGCTCCTCGATCAGGCGCCGGATCATGCCGATACTGACGGTCCCCTCCCAGTGCGCCTCGGGAACCGGGTTGAGCCAGACCGCACGGGGATAGGCCGCGAACAGGCGGGAGAGCCATACCGCGCCCGGCTCGTCGTTCCAGCGCTCGACGCTGCCCCCTTCCTTCTCGATCTCGTAGGGGCTCATGCTGGCGTCGCCGACCAGCACGAGGCGCCAGCTCTGGTCATAGGTGCGCAGCAGCTCGAAGACCGGCAGCGCCGTCTCGCGGCGGCGGCGCGCGTCGCGCCATACCCAATCGTACACGCAATTGTGAAAGTAGAAATGGACCAGATGCTTGAACTCGGAACGGGCGGCCGAGAACAGCTTTTCGCAAAGCCGGACGTGATCCTCCATCGATCCGCCGACATCGAGCAACAGCAGCAGCTTTACGGTATTGTGCCGCTCGGGGACGAGCCGCAGGTCGAGCCAACCGGCATTGTGCGCGGTCGCGCGCACGGTGCCGGCGATATCGAGCTCGCGGGCGGCGCCGGCACGGGCGAAACGGCGCAGGCGCCTGAGGGCGAGCTGCATATTGCGGGTGCCGAGCGTGAGGCCGTCGTCGAGATTGCGGAACTCGCGGCGGTCCCATGCCTTGACGGCGCTGCGCTGGCCGCCCTCTTCGCGTCCGACGCGCACGCCCTGCGGGTTGTAGCCGTAGGCGCCGAACGCAGAGGTGCCGGCGGTGCCGATCCATGTGCCGCCGCCTTGGTGCCGCTCTTTCTGTTCGGCGAGGCGCCGGCGCAGCGCCTCCATCACTTTTTCCCAGCCGCCGAGGGCGGCGATCTGTTTTTTCTCCTCCTCGGAGAAATGGCGCTCGGCGAGTTTTTTGAGCCATTCCTCGGGCAGGTCCGTCATCGGATCGGCGACGCTTTCGCGGCCGTTGAAGCACTGTCCGAAGATGCGGTCGAAGCGGTCGAGATGGCGCTCGTCCTTGACGAGCGCGGCGCGCGCCAGAAAGTAGAAGCCCTCGACATCGTACCGGGCGACGCGCTTGTGCATCGCCTCCAGCAGGGTCAGGTATTCGCGCAGCGATACCGGTATCCGGGCCCGCCGCAGCTCGAGAAAGAACGCGATGAACACCGGCCTAATGCCCGCGCCGGTTGAGGAAGGCGAGGCGTTCCAGCAGATGCACGTCCTCTTCGTTCTTCAACAACGCGCCGTAGAGCGGTGGGATCAGCTTGGCGGGATCGGAAAGGCGCAGGGCCGCCGCCGGCACGTCCTCGACCAGCAGGAGCTTCAGCCAGTCGAGCAGCTCGGAGGTCGACGGCTTTTTCTTGAGCCCGGGAACCTGGCGGAGGTCGAAAAATACGGTCAGCGCCTCGTGCAGCAGATCGCGCTTCAAACCGGGGAAGTGCACCTCGACGATCCGCTGCATCGTCTCGCGGTCGGGAAAGCGGATGTAGTGAAAAAAGCAGCGGCGCAGGAAGGCGTCCGGCAGCTCTTTTTCGTTGTTCGAGGTGATGACGACAATCGGGCGGTGGCGGGCGCGGATCGTGCGGCGCGTCTCGTAGACGTAGAATTCCATGCGGTCGAGCTCGAGCAATAGATCGTTCGGAAACTCGATGTCCGCCTTGTCGATCTCGTCGATCAGCAGGACCGGAGCCTCCGCCGCCTCGAATGCCTCCCACAATTTCCCCGGGACGATGTAGTTGGCGATGTCGTGGACGCGCGCATCGCCGAGCTGGCCGTCGCGCAGGCGCGAGACCGCATCGTATTCATAAAGGCCCTGCTGCGCCTTGGTCGTCGATTTGATGTGCCAGGTGATCAAAGGGCGGCCGAGGCCGCGCGCAATCTCGTGCGCAAGGATCGTCTTGCCGGTGCCGGGTTCGCCCTTGACGAGCAGCGGCCGCTCCAGCGCGATGGCGGCGTTGACCGCGACCTTGAGATCGGCGGTGGCGACGTAGGTATCGGTGCCTTCGAAACGCAGCATGCGCGGCCGGCCCCTCTTTCTTTAATCCGCGCCGTCAGATAGCGCGGGACGCGCCGATAGACCAGAGCGCTTGCGCGAAAGGTGCCGCGGGGCGGGCGGCCCGGCGACCGACTGACGGCCGCGGGCATGCGATCCGGCGGCGGATCAGGCGTGCTCGTGCGGATGATCGGCGGCGGTCGGTCCCGTCGTCGGGGCGGAGGCGGCGGGCGGCGCCACCGGCGCCGGCGGCGCCGCGGCGGCCTCCTCGTCCTCCCGCATGCCCGCCTTGAACGCCTTGATCCCCTTGGCGAAGTCGCCCATGACGCGGGGCAGCTTGCCGGCGCCGAACAGGATCACGACAAGGAGCAGGATGACGAGCAGATGCGGAACGCTAAAAAAATCCATGGCGACGACCCTTGCAGCTCGGCAAGCCCCCTTGCAGGGCGGTTTGCCTGGTGAATCTCGACCGAAACCGGCTCAGACATGCTCGCGCGGATGCTCGCCGGACGCACCCGACCCCGCCGGGGAAGGGGTGGCGGGCGGCGCCGGCGCCGCGGCGGCCTCCTCGTCCTCCCGCATGCCCGCCTTGAACGCCTTGATCCCCTTGGCGAAATCGCCCATGACGCGGGGCAGCCTGCCGGCGCCGAACAGGATCACGACGATCGCGAGCACCACGATCCAATGCATCAGGCTGAACGAACCCATATCTTCGACCTCGAAGACCAAGAAGCCGCATCTTAGCAGGCTTGCCCGGCAAATTGCGGCCGAATTGCGGGCGCCCGTCGGTTCGGCACATTACCAGACGAGGTCGTCGCGCCGATCGCGATGTCAAGTGCGCCAGCGGCGGCGGCGGGGGGAGGGCGAATCGATTCGGACATGTCGCCGCCGCGCGGCGCAGGGGGTGCGGCAATTTTCGCCGCAGAGCTGCCGCCTTCGGGAACCCGGCGAAAGCCGTTGCGGCAGCCGCGGTTTGGCGCTAACCCCTCAAGCCTGTCGATGGCCATAAGAGGCTGCGGTTCTCGTATGGCGGGTACCCTTGTCCAGGGCGCGGTGTTCACCGTGATGGTGATGCGCGCAGCGATGCTGCGCGATCCCGCCTTTGCCGACGAGCTGACCCGCCAGATCGAGCTGAGCCCGCGCTTTTTTCTGAATGCTCCGGTCGTGCTCGACCTCAGGGACGCCGCCGGCTTTACCGAGGTCAAGGAGTTTGCCGAAGCCAAGGAGATCCTGCGCCGGCATACGCTGATGCTGGTCGGCGTGCAGAATGCGCTGCCGGCCCAGGTCGCGGCGGCGGCCGCTTTCGGACTGGCGACCTTCGCCCCGAGCGCGACGCAGCCGGGCCGGCGGCCGCTGCCCGAAGCGCGCAAGGCCGCCGCGGCGCCGGCCGCCACCGCCGCGGCGCCGACCACGAGGACGCGGCTCGTCACCCAGCCGGTGCGCTCGGGGACCCAGGTCTACGCCCGCGGCGGCGACCTGATCGTCACCGCGGCGGTCAGCCCCGGGGCCGAGATCGTCGCCGACGGCAATATCCACGTCTACGGCGCATTGCGCGGCCGGGCGCTGGCCGGCGCCAGCGGCGACCGCGACGCCCGCATCTTCTGCAGCCGGTTCGAAGCCGAGCTCGTCAGCATCGCCGGGCGCTATCTCGTCAGCGAGCAGCTGCCGCCGGAACAGCACGGGCTTGCCGTGCAGATCGCCCTTATCGATGAGGCCTTAACCATTACGCGAAATTGATGCTACTCTGACACGCTGGGGAGAGAAGCAAGAGGAGGATTTTTTGGCAAAAGTCGTCGTGGTCACTTCGGGCAAGGGGGGCGTTGGTAAGACTACGACGGCGGCCGCCTTTGCCGCCGGGTTGGCGCTGCGCGGGTACAAGACCGTGGTCATCGATTTCGATGTCGGTCTGAGAAACCTCGATCTGGTCATGGGCTGCGAGCGCCGCGTCGTCTTCGACTTCATCAACGTCATCAATGGCGATGCCAAGCTCAACCAAGCTCTGATCAAGGATAAGCGCAGCGACAATTTGTATATCTTTCCAACCTCGCAAACCCGCGACAAGGAAGCTTTGAAGCGCGACGGTGTCGAGCGGGTGCTCGATGAGCTGAAGCGGGATTTTGACTATATCATCTGCGACAGCCCTGCGGGGATCGAGCACGGGGCGATCACCGCGCTTTATTTTGCCGACAGCGCCATCATCGTAACCAATCCGGAGGTCTCTTCGGTTCGCGACAGCGATCGCATCATCGGCATCCTCGCCTCGAAGTCGCGGCGCGCCGAACGCAACCAGGAGCCGGTCGCGGTACAGCTGCTATTGACGCGCTATGCGCCCGAGCGCGTCCACAAGGGCGAAATGCTGACCGTCGAGGACGTCAAAGAGATCCTGTCGATCCCGCTGTTGGGCGTGATCCCCGAATCGGAATCGGTACTGCGCGCCTCGAACACCGGGACGCCGGTCGTGTTCGACCAGGAAAGCCCGGCCGGGCGGGCCTATCTCGACGCCGTGGCCCGCTTTCTCGGCGAGCAGCGCGAGCTGCGCTTCGTGACGCCCGAGCGCAAAAGCCTGTTCCGCCTCATCTTCGGTAGAGCCTGATGCGCCGCCTTCTCGAATTTTTGTTTCCGCCCAAGAGCGAGAGCGCCGCGATCGCCCGCGAGCGGCTCAAGATCGTGCTCGCGCACGAGCGGGCGAATCGCGACGCCCCGGATTTTCTGCCGGCGCTGCAGAAGGAGCTGCTCGATGTGGTCAGCCGCTACATCGAGATCCGGCCCGACATGATCCGGGTCAATCTCGGCAAGTCGGGCGAGACCTCGCTGCTCGAAATCAATGTCGAGATCGGCGAGGCCAAGGCCAAGCCCGCGAGCGCCGAGGCCAAAGCGGGGATCATCGCAAGCTTCGAGCCGGCCAAGCCCGCGCCATCGGCCCATCCGGGCTGAGCCGTTCGCAGCCGCAGCCGTCTGCGGGCGCGCCGTTCCGGAGGCCGGCGCGCGGCGGGAAGGGCGGTTATCGGGGGGACGGCGCGCGTTCCCATTCCTGCCGGACCAGCGGCGCGCTCTCCCGCGGCAACCGGCGGGCCCGCTCGGCGGCCCAGTCGGCGGGGTCGGCAAGCCGGGAGAAGGCCCACACCGCGGCGGCGCGAACGAGCGCGGCGGCGTCGTCGAGGGCGCGGCGCGCGGCGGCGACCAGCGCGCCCTCGCCGGGCGGCGCGTTGCCGATGGCGACCAGCACGTTGCGCAAAAACCGGTCGCGGCCGATGCGCTTGACCGCCGATCCGGCAAACAGGCGCCGGAAGGCGGCATCGTCGAGCGCCGCCAGCGCGGCCAGGGAGGGCGCTGTCAGCGCCGCGTGCGGCCGGAACTCCGGCGCCTGCGCCTGTCGCGCAAACTTGTTCCACGGGCACACGGCGAGGCAGTCGTCGCAGCCATAGATCCGGTTGCCGATCAAAGGCCGCAGCGCAACGGGGATCATCCCCTTGTGCTCGATCGTCAAATACGAGATGCAGCGCCGCGCATCGAGCTGGTGCGGAGCGGGAAAGGCGGCGGTCGGACAGGCGTCAAGACAGCGTCGGCACGAGCCGCAATGATCGCTTTCCGGCGGATCGGGCGGGAGTTCGCGGGCGAGATAGATCTCGCCGAGAAACAGCCAGGAGCCGAAACGCCGCGAGACCAGATTGGTATGCTTGCCCTGCCAGCCGAGACCGGCGCGCGCGGCGAGCGGCTTTTCCATGACCGGGGCGGTATCGACAAACAGCTTCAAAGCGCCCGGCCAGCGCGCGGCGATGAACTGCGCCAGCGCCTTCAAACGCCGCTTCAGCACGTCGTGATAGTCGCGCCCGCGGGCATAGACCGAAATCGCGCCTTGCCGCGGGCTCTCGAGAAGCGCAAGCGGATCGCCGTCGGGGGCGTAGCTGAGGCCGACCACGACGACGCTTTTTGCCTGCGGCCACAATGCCCGCGGGTCGCCGCGCTCTCCCGCGCGCGCGGCCAGCCAGCCCATATCGCCATGATAACCGCGCGCGAGAAACTCCTTAAGGCCGGCGCGCGCCGCCGCCTCGAGACGGGCCTCGGCAAAGCCGACGGCGTCGAACCCCAGGGCCAGAGCATGCTCGCGGATCGCCTCGCGAATATGCTCGGCCATCCGCCTCTCACCCCCGCCCGCGATAGGGTTTGACGCCGGGGTCGGGCAGCCATATTCCCGGCGGCGGCGGCGCGGTCTGGTAAAACACGTCGATCGGGATGCCGCCGCGCGGATACCAATAACCGCCGAGGCGCAGCCAGTGCGGTTTGAGCGTTTCCACAAGCCGGCGCGCGATCGCCAGCGTGCAGTCCTCGTGGAAGGCGCCGTGATTGCGGAACGAGCCGAGATAGAGCTTCAGCGACTTGCTCTCAAGGATATGCGCGTCGGGGACGTAATCGATGACGAGGTGAGCGAAATCGGGCTGGCCGGTGAGCGGGCACAAGGCGGTGAATTCCGGGCAGGTGAAGCGCACGACATAGAGCATGCCGGGATGCGGATTGGGCACGGTTTCGAGCGCGGCCGCCTCGGGCGATGGCGGCAACGGCACCGGACGCCCAAGCTGTCGCAGGCCCGACTCCTCCCCGCTCATGGCTCATCGCCCCTTGTTTGCGCTTCGCTGAAAGCGGCGGCGAAGGCGGCAAAGGAACCGCCGGTGATGGCCGCCCGCATGCCGGCCATCAGGTCGGCGTAATAGCGCAGATTGTGCGCGGTCAACAGCATGCTGCCAAGGATCTCACCGCAGCGGGTCAGATGGTGCAGATAGGCGCGGCTGTAGCCGGTGCAAGCAGGGCAGGGGCATTGCGGATCGAGCGGCCGCGGGTCATCGGCATGGCGGGCATTGCGCAAGTTGAGCGGGCCGGTGCGCGTGAAGGCCTGCCCGGTCCGCCCCGAGCGCGTCGGCAGCACGCAGTCGAACAGATCGATGCCGCGCGCGACGGCGCCGACGAGGTCGGCGGGCTTGCCGACCCCCATCAGATAGCGCGGCCGCTCCTCCGGCAATGCCGGCACGGTCTCATCGAGTACGGCGAAGGTCACCTCCCGCCCCTCGCCGACCGCCAGCCCGCCGACGGCATAGCCGTCGAAGCCGATCTCGACCAGTCGGCCGGCCGCGGTCAGGCACAGATCGGGATGCACGCCGCCCTGCACGATCCCGAAGATCCCGTATCCCGGCCGTGCGACAAAGGCGCGGCGCGAGCGCACAGCCCAGCGCAGGGTTAGCTCCATGGCGCTTTGGAGCGCTTCGCGCGGCGCCGGCGCGGCCGTGCAGACGTCGAGCGCCATCGTCACATCGGCGCCCAGCAGGTGCTGGATCGCGACGGCGCGCTCCGGCGTCAGCAGATGCCGGCTGCCGTCCAGATGCGAGCGAAAGGTGACCCCTTCTTCGGCGATCCGGCGCAGCGGCGCCAGCGACATGACCTGGAAGCCGCCCGAATCGGTCAGGATCGCATGGGGCCAGTTCATGAAACGGTGCAGCCCGCCCAGCGCCGCGATCCGCTCCGCCCCCGGCCGCAGCATCAGGTGATAGGTATTGGCAAGCAGGATCCGCGCCCCGGTCGCGGCGACGGCCTGCGGCGTCATCGCCTTGACCGTGGCGGCGGTGCCGACCGGCATGAAGGCCGGCGTCTCGACCGCGCCGTGCGCGGTTTCGAGGCGGCCGCGCCGCGCCCGCCCGTCGCGCGCCAGCAATGTGAACGGCAGCGCGCTCACGGGGCCGGCTCGGGCGGCCGCTCGATCAGGCAGGCATCGCCGTAGGAATAGAAGCGATAGCCGGCCGCGATCGCATGCGCATAGGCCTCTTTGATGCGCTCGCGCCCGGCCAGCGCGGCCACCAGCATCAGCAGGGTCGAGCGCGGCAGATGAAAATTCGTCAGCAGCATGTCGATCGCGCGAAAGCGGTAGCCGGGCAGGATGTAGAGGCGGGTCTCCCCGGCGAAGGGGCGGATCTCGCCGCTCTCGAGGGCGGCGCTTTCGAGCAGGCGCAGGCTTGTCGTCCCGATCGCGACGAGACGCCCGCCCCGCGCCCGCGCCGCGGCGATCCGGCGCACGCTCTCTTCCGACAGGACGCCCCATTCGCCGTGCATAGGATGCGCGCGCGGATCGGCGGTCTTGACCGGCAAGAAGGTGCCGGGGCCGACATGCAGGGTCAATGTCGTCCATTCGACGCCGCGGCCGGCCAGCGCCGCGAGCAGCGCCGGCGTGAAATGCAGCCCGGCGGTCGGCGCCGCGACCGCCCCCTCGGCGCGGGCAAAGATCGTCTGATAATCGTCGCGATCGCGCGGATCGCCGCCGCGCGGGCGCTTCAAGTAGGGCGGCACCGGCATGGCGCCGTGTCGGGCCAGAGCCTCCCGGAAGGCCGCGCCTTCGCAGTCAAAGGCGAGCCTTGCTTCGCCGTCCGGCCCTTTCTCGGCCACGGTCGCGGCAAAGCCGGGAGCAAAGTCGATGCGGTCGCCGGGTTTGAGGCGCCGCGCGCCGCGGACCAGGGCGCGCCAGCGGCCGCCGCCGAGATCGCGGGCGAGCGTCACCTCGATCGTCGCCCCGCCGCGCCGCCCGACAAGCCGCGCCGGGATCACTTTCGTATCGTTGAAGACGAGCAGGTCGCCCGGCCGCAGCAATTGCGGCAGATCGGCGATATGCCGGTCGGCGAACGGCCCCGCCGCCGGGATCACGAGCAGCCGCGCCGCCTCGCGCGGCTCCATCGGATGCGCGGCGATGCGCTCGCGCGGCAGGTCGTAGTCAAAATCGTCGAGATGCATCGGCTCCGCTGCCGCAGATAGGGGCGAGGGCCGGTCTTCTCAATCCATCCGCGGCAGCAGCCGCTTCGCCCGCCCGTCCAGCACGACTCCCGCGCCGTCGCCGCGACGGCGCGGGAGGAGATGGATGTGACAATGCAAAACCGTCTGCCCCGCCGCCGCCCCGACATTGACGGCGATATTGAAGCCCTGCACCGCCGGGTCACGCCTGAGAATGTCGCGCCGGCCCCGTGCGAGCAGCGCGTCGATCGCCCTTTTCTCCGCGGCGGTCAGCTCGAAATAGGAGGCGATGTGCCGCCGCGGCAGCACGAGCAGGTGCAGCGGCGTCACCGGCGCGATGTCGAAGAGCGCGACGGCGAGCGGGTTGGCGGCGACGATCTGTGTCGCGGGGATCGTGCAGAACGGGCAGGCCGCCGCGCTCACTCAACCGTGCTCAGATATCGGCGTAGACATGGGTTTCGGCGCGCGCTCCGGGGTGGGTGACGGCGCCCTTTTCGGCCGGGCCCACGGTCTGCGCGTAACGCCACAGCGCCCCCGATTGGAAGTCGTGACGGCGCGGCTGCCAAGCGCGCCGGCGCTCGGCCAGTTCGGCCTCGGAGAGCGCCACTTCCAGCGTTCCGGCAACGGCGTCGATCGTGATCAGATCGCCGTTGCGCAAAAGCCCGATCGGGCCGCCGACCGCCGCTTCCGGCCCGACATGGCCGATGCAGAACCCGTGCGTCGCGCCGGAAAACCGTCCATCGGTGATCAGCGCGACCTTGTCGCCGACGCCCTGACCGTAAAGCGCCGCCGTCGTCGCCAGCATTTCGCGCATGCCCGGGCCGCCGCGCGGCCCCTCGTAGCGGATGACGATCACGTCGCCCTCCCGGTACTGGCGTTTCTCGACCGCGGCGAAGGCATCCTCTTCGCAATCGAAGACGCGCGCCGGACCGCTGAAGCGCAAATTCTTCATGCCGGCGACTTTGACGATCGCCCCTTCGGGGGCGAGATTGCCCCTGAGCACGGTGAGACCGCCGGTCGGCGACAGCGGGGCCGAGGTCGGGCGCACGACATCCTGACCGGTCGGGACGACGACATCGGCCAGGTTTTCGGCAATGGTCCTGCCGCTGACGGTCAGACAGTCGCCGTGCAGATAACCGCCCTCGAGCAGCGCCTTCATCAACACCGGCACGCCGCCGATATCATAAAGATCCTTCATGACATAGCGCCCGGCCGGCCTCAGATCGGCGATGTAGGGAGTGCGCTTGCAGATCTCGCCGAAGGCATGCAGATCGAAATCGATGCCCGCCTCATGGGCGATGGCCGGCAGATGCAGCGCGGCATTGGTCGAGCCGCCCGAGGCGGCGGCGACGACCGCCGCGTTTTCGATGGCCGCGCGCGTGACGATGTCGCGCGGCCGGATGTTGCGGCGCAGCAATTCCATGACCGCGCGTCCGGAGGCCTCGGCAAAGGCGTCGCGCGAATCATAGGGAGCCGGCACTCCGGCCGAGCCGGGCAGCGCCAGGCCGAGCGCCTCGGAAATGCAGGCCATCGTGTTGGCGGTGAACTGTCCGCCGCAGGAGCCGGCGGAGGGACAGGCAAGGCATTCAAGCTCGTGCAGCTCCGCCTCGGAAAGCCGCCCGATGCTGTGCGCCCCGACCGCCTCGAAGACATCGCCGATCGTCACGTCGCGGCCGCGGAAGCGGCCCGGCAGGATCGTGCCGCCATACAGGAAGACCGAGGGAACGTTGAGGCGCAGCATGACCATCATCAGCCCGGGCAGCGACTTGTCGCAGCCGGCGAGGCCGACGAGCGCATCGTAGCAATGGCCGCGCATCGTCAATTCGACCGAGTCGGCGATGATCTCGCGGCTGACCAGCGACGCCTTCATGCCGGCATGGCCCATCGCGATGCCGTCGGTGACGGTGATCGTGGTGAATTCGCGCGGCGTCCCGCCGGCTGCCGCAACCCCCTTCTTTACCGCCTGCGCCTGGCGCGACAATGCGATATTGCAGGGCGCCGCCTCGTTCCAAGTGGTGGCGACGCCGACCAACGGCTGCGCGATCTGCTGGGCGGAAAGACCCATCGAATAGAGAAAGGCGCGGTGCGGCGCCCGCTCGGGGCCGAGCGTCACATGCCGGCTCGGCAGGCGAGATTTGTCGATCGCTGGGGGGCGGGCATCGTCGGGCATCGGGAATCTCCAATCTCCGCGCGTGAAAACGGGATGCGGGCCACCGTAGCGGTCCGCCTGCGCGCAATCAATCCCCGCCGCCTTCCGCCAATTCCGCTTGCGCGGCGGCGCGCGCAATCCATAAAGGGCGTCCCGGGCTTATCTCTCGGAGGGAGAACATGCGCCATCCGGCCGTCGCCATGTCGATGCTGATCCTGCTGGCCGCCTGCGCCGCGGGGTCGTCGGGCAGGAGCGCCACCCTGATTTTGAAGGATCCCGAGTGGAAGCGCGTCACCGTCGAGGCGGTCGTTACCAAAAGCAGCGACTGCGCGCGTGTGAACAGCTACGTCGCCACCCACAAATTCGTGATGACCAAAGGGCAGACTCACGCGATCACGGCTCCCAACGCCGAAAACATCTGCTGGCGCCATGACAGCAACCCGGACAATCCCGCCCCCGGCGCTTGGTCGGGCTGGAGCCGCGCCACGATGTTCCCGGGCCAGACGGTCGAGACCGACCTCTAGGGGCGGCGCGGGCGACCCGCCGGCATCGCCGCGGCGCCGCGTTCGCGCATCCGCGCCTGCTCGGCAAGCACGAGCGTCAGCGCCGCGCCGATCATCGCCATCGCCGCAATGTCCTGCGGCCGGATCCTCTCGCCGAGAAGCCAGGCGCTGGAGACAAGGCCGATGCACGGAATAGCCAGCGCGCTGATCCCGGAAATCGTCGCCGGCAGCCGTTCGACGACGCGGAACCAGGCGAAATAGGCGACGCCGTTGCCGGCAAGGCCGATGAAGGCAAGCGCCAGCCACGCCCGCGCGTCGGCGCGGGCGAGGTGCGGCGGAAAATCGATCGCAAGCCACAACAGCAGGATCGGCACGGTGCCGATGACGAGCTGCCAGAAGGCAAGAACGCTCGGATCGGCCTGCCAGTCGCGCCGCTTCAGCCAGACCGTGCCGAGACCGTAGGCCATCGCCGAGACCAGGGCGGCGGCCGCGCCGGCCGGGGCGCGCGCGAGATGCGAGAGGTCCCGCGAGACGAGCGCGACGACCGCGCCGGCGCCGAGCAGGATGGCGGCGATGCGGCCCGCGGTCAGCCTCTCGCCGAGCAGCAGGCGGGCGAACAGGCTCGCCCAGATCGGCATCGTATAGACGAGGATCGCGGTCCGTCCCGGTCCCGCCAGGGCGACCCCGAGATTCATGCCGAGCGGCATGATCGTCATGTAGAGGAATGCGACAAAGACGAGATCCGGCCACAGCCGGCGCGCGATGCCGAGCGGCCGGCGGCACCACATCGCCTGCACCAGCAACGCCCCGGCGCCGAGCATCTGCACGCCAAGGCGGCAGGTCACGACGTCGAAGCCGCGCAGCGCGACGGCCGTCGCCGGGTAGGAGGTGCCCCAACAGAGCCAGACGATCGTCAGCAGCCCGAACGCCACGCTCCGACCTCCACCGCCCGCTGCCGCAATTCGGCATGCGCGGGGTATACGCCGCCGCGCGCGATGCCGTAAGATTTGCCCGCAGGATCATCCGCAAGGCCGATGCCGGCCGCCACAATCCGGGAGCAATACAGATGAAGGTCGCAGCCGTTGTCGCCGAGGTTCTGAAGCGGGAGGGCATCGATTTCCTGATCGGCTACCCCGTCAACCCGATCATCGAGGCCGCGGCCGAGGCCGATATCCGCACGATCATGGTGCGCCAGGAGCGGATCGGCCTGCATATGTGCGACGCCATCGCCAAGGTGACCTCCGGCGAGCGCATCGGCGTCTTTGCGATGCAGCACGGGCCGGGGACCGAAAACGCTTTTGGCGGCGTCGCACAATCCTGGGGCGACTCCTGCCCGGTCGTCGTGTTGCCGGCCGGCTATGCCCGGCATCTGAACCAGGTCCGACCCAATTTCAACGCCGCCCTCAATTTCCGCAACATCACCAAATGGTGCGAACAGGTCACCGTGCCCGGGGCGGCGGTCGAGGCGCTGCGCCGCGCCTTCACCCAGGTCAAGAACGGGCGGCCCGGGCCGGTTCTGGTCGAGTTTCCCTCCGATCTGCTGCGCGAAGAGGTGGAGGAGCCGATCGACTATCACAGGACGCCGCGCCTTAAAAGCGGTCCCGACCCGCGCGCCGTCTGCGACATCGCCGCCGCCCTCGTCGCCGCCGAGCGACCCCTGATCTGCGCCGGCCAGGGCGTGCATTATGCCAAGGCGTGGAAGCAATTGCGGGAATTGGCCGAGCTTTTGCAGGCGCCGGTCATGACGACGCTGCCGGGCAAGAGCGCCTTCCCCGAATCGCATCCGCTCGCGCTCGGCTCGGGCGGCATCGGCATCTCGAAACAGCTCTACACCTTTCTCGACAGGGCCGATCTCGTCTTCGGCATCGGCTGCAGCTTCACGCGGTCGAGCTTTGCGACGCCGATGCCGAAGGGCAAGCGGATTGCCCATGCGACGCTCGACCCGACCGACATCAACAAGGATGTCCCGGCCGCTCTGGCCGCGGTTGGTGATGCCGGGCTTGTCCTCGACGCGCTGCTCGCCGAGGTGCGCGAGCGCCTCAAGGGCCGGCCGCGCGACCGCCTCGGTGCGGTGACGGGCGAGATCAAAAGGCTCAAGGAAGAATGGATGGCCGAATGGATGCCGCGGCTGACCCAGAACACGAAGCCGCTGTCGCCCTACCGCGTCATCTGGGATCTGCTCCATACGGTCGACGTCAAGAACACGATCATCACGCATGACGCCGGCAGTCCGCGCGATCAGCTCTCGCCGTTCTGGGTCAGCGAGACGCCGCTGTCCTATCTCGGCTGGGGCAAGACCACCCAGCTCGGCTATGGGCTCGGCCTTGCCATGGGGGCAAAGCTCGTGGCTCCCGAGAAGCTGTGCATCAACGTCTGGGGCGACGCCGCGATCGGCTTCACCGGCATGGATTTTGAGACCGCGGTTCGCGAGCGCATCCCGATCCTGTCGATCCTGTTGAACAATTTCTCGATGGCGATCGAATTGAAGGTGATGCCGGTGGCGACCGAAAAATATCGCGCGACCGACATCAGCGGCAATTACGCCGATCTCGCGCGGGCGCTGGGCGGCTACGGCGAGCGCATCACCGAGCCCGAGCAGATCGTGCCGGCGATCCGCCGCGGCATCGCCAAGACCCGCGAGGGGGTGCCGGCGCTGCTCGAATTCATCACCGAAAAGGCGGTCGACGTTTCGCGCTTCCCCTGATGCGCATGGCGGCAGAAAGGGAGCAACCGTGCTGATCGTCGATGCGCAGGTCCATATCTGGGCGGCGAACACCCCCGAGCGGCCATGGCCGCAGGGGCGCACAACCCCGCACCGGGCGGAGCCGCTGACTGCGGCGCAACTGCTGGCCGAGATGGACGCGGCCGGGGTCGATCGCGCGGTGCTGGTGCCGCCCTCCTGGGAAGGGGACCGCAACGACCTCGCGCTTGCCGCGGCGCGGCGCTGGCCCGAGCGTTTTGCCGTCATGGGGCGGCTTGCGCTCGAGCGGCCGCAGAGTCGGGAGGCGGTGGCCGGCTGGAAGGAGCAGCCGGGCATGCTCGGGATGCGGTTCACCTTCAGCATCCCGGCGCATAGGGCTTGGCTGACCGACGGAACCGCGGATTGGTTATGGCCGGCCGCCGAGCGCGCCGGGATCCCGCTGATGGTATTGCCGCCGGGCTCGCTTGCGCTCATCGACCGGATCGCCGCGCGGCATCCCGGGTTGAAGCTCGTCATCGATCACTTGGCGATCCCATCCGGGGCCAAGGACGCCGCCGCTTTTGCCGGCCTCCCCGAGCTGCTGGCGTTGGCCCGGCGGCCCAATGTCGCGGTCAAGGTCTCGGCGCTGCCGTGCTATACCACCGAGAGCTATCCCTATCGCGGCCTCCATCGATACGTCCGGCAGGTTTACGACGCTTTCGGGCCGCACCGGATGTTCTGGGGCACCGACCTGTCGCGGCTGCCCTGCAGCTATCGCCAGGCGGTGACGTTGTTCACCGAGGAGCTGCCGTTCCTCTCCGAGCGAGATAAGGAGCTCATCATGGGCCGGGCAATCTGCGATTGGCTCGGCTGGGCGCCGCCCGGCTGAGGAGGCGCCGAAGGCTGAGGCGCGTGACGGCGGCATCCGGCGCGCTTAGGATATGGCGCGGGTAGCGTGCAGGTAAAAAGGGTCGGGGGAACATGTGGAGGAGGATGGCTCTGCTCTTCGCGCTGACGGCGGTCTCGCTGAACGGCGCGGCCTCGGCCCAGGCGCCGGCGCCGCCCGGGCCGCCGGTCACCCCCTACGGTCCCGCCCTCGGCATCGCGGTGGCAAAGAAAATCGCCGCCGCGGCGGTCGAAGAGGCCAAAAAAGTCAGCGCCGCGCCCGATGCGATCGCGATCGTCGATCCCGGCGGGGCGCTGATCTATTTCGAGCGCATGGACAATGCCCAGCTCGGCTCGATCGCGGTGGCGATCGACAAGGCCCGCTCCGCCGCCCTGTTCCGCCGGCCGACCAAGGTGTTCGCCGATCTGCTCGCCAAGGGGAATGCCCTGCCGCTGGCCTTGCGCGGCGCGGTGCCGCTCGAAGGCGGCCTGCCGCTGATCTCGGGGGGCAGGCTCGTCGGCGCGATCGGCGCCAGCGGCGGCACCGGGGCCCAGGACGGACAGGTTGCCGCGGCCGGCGCCGCGGCGCTGAAATAAGCTGATGGCAGGGCAGGGATGCAGCCGGCGCCGCTTGCATTGGCGGCGCGGCGCGGCTAGCCTGACGGCGATGACGAAGAGCCTCAGGACCGCCGCCATACGATTTTATCGCCGCTGGTAGGTGCCGGCGGCCTGAGGATCGCGCATTCCAAACCAGGGCCGCCCCACCGGAGGCGGCCTTCGCGTTTCAGACCCCTGTCTGCCGAATTCCGCCGAAGGTGATGCGGCCTCACAACGAGGAGGTCGACAATGTCCCGCTCCGATTTCGACGTCGTCACCGGCCCGGCTCCAAGCCGGCCAATAGCCCCGGCCGCCGGTCCGGCCAAGCCGCCGGCGCGGAACGAGGATCCGCCGCAGACGGTCCGGCCTTCCGCCCCGCCCGCTTCCGGCACGCGTCCCGCGGCGGGGGCGGGCTAGGACCGACGGCCGGCCGGCCCGCGGCGGATCCGCCTCAGCCTGCGCGCATCTGGCGGATGCAGCGCAGAAAACTCTCGCTGATCGCCTTGGCGCCGGACAGGCTGCCGCGCCAGTCGGAAACGTCGCTGTTCGGGAAGCGGACATACATCACATCCGAGCTGCCGAACTCGCTCATGAACTGGTCGAGCTGATTGGCATTGACCTCGAACTGCAAGCCGGCGTCGCCGTCGGAGAAATGAAAGCCGGTGGCGATTGCCGACCAGGGGCTGTGGCCGTCCATCGTCAGCAGCACGCGCTGCCGGCCGCCATTGGATATGCGCCAGTCGCTGGCGCCGAGCTGGATCGTCAGGGTGCGGTCGCCGTCGTAATATTTGAGGCCGAAATATTTTCCCGTTCCGCTGGTGGAAATGCCGCACAGACGCTGGCCGTTGTCCGCCGTCCCGGCGAACGCCGTCCATGCTCCTTCCCGGTCGATGTTGAAGACGCGGGCATTGGCGCCGGCGGCGAAAAATGCCAATACGATAACGGCTGTCAATGACAGCAGGCTCGCTCGCATATGCGTTTGCTCCTCTCGCTCGGGGCATGCGCCCCCTGGGGGGATGGCGGGTGGGCCTTCCGTTGCGATTTCCGCCCCGCCCCGTTCGGGCACGGGCCGAGGTGGCGGGGACCGCCGCTTCTGATCCCGCTATAACCAAAAGAGGTTGAGGAATTCGAAATGCTCGCCCGTCGCGACAGCCTAGCAAAGCCGGGCGAGCGCTGTCGAGACCGGTTGCGCCCGCCGGCATTATGGCGCTAAGACCGAAGACAGCCCAGCAGCGAAGGAGGAGCGGCGTGGCGCGCGGAGAGGACCAGCACAAGAACCCGAAATCCAATATCGAGATCGCCCAGGCGGCGACGATGCGGCCGATCGTCGAAGTCGCCGCCGACAAGCTTGCCATCCCGCCCGACGCGGTGTCCCCTTACGGCCGGTACAAGGCCAAGATCGCGCTTGATTACATCCGCTCGCTGCCGGCGCGGCCGCAGGCCAAGCTCGTGCTCGTCACCGCGATCACGCCGACCCCGGCCGGCGAAGGCAAGACGACGACGACGGTCGGGCTCGGCGATGCGCTGAACCTGATCGGCAAGAAGGCGATGATCTGCCTGCGCGAGGCCAGCATGGGGCCGTGCTTCGGCATGAAGGGCGGCGCCGCCGGCGGCGGCTACGCCCAGGTCGTGCCGATGGAGGATATCAATCTCCACTTCACCGGCGATCTGCATGCGATCGGCGCCGCCAACAATCTGCTCGCGGCGATGATTGACAATCATATCTATTGGGGCAACGAGCCGCGCATCGATCCGCGGCGCGTCACCTGGCGGCGCGCGATCGACATGAACGAGCGCGCTCTGCGCGCGATCGTCAACTCATTGGGCGGGGTGGCGAACGGCTTTCCGCGCGAGGACGGGTTCGACATCACCGCCGCCTCGCAGGTCATGGCGACCTTCTGCATGGCGAGCGATCTGCAGGATCTGCAGCGCCGCCTCGGCAATCTCGTCGTCGGCCAGACGCGGGAGCGCAAGCTGGTGCGCGCCGCCGATCTGCACGCCGCCGGGGCGATGGCGGTATTGTTGAAGGATGCGCTGGCGCCCAATCTGGTGCAGACCCTCGAAAACAATCCCGTCTTCATCCATGGCGGCCCGTTTGCCAATATCGCGCACGGCTGCAATTCGGTGATCGCCACCACCTCGGCGCTGAAACTGGCCGATTACGTCGTCACCGAGGCCGGTTTCGGGGCCGATCTCGGAGCCGAGAAGTTCTTCGATATCAAATGCCGCAAGACCGGGCTCAGACCCGATGCGGCGGTCGTCGTGGCGACCGTGCGCGCCCTGAAGATGCATGGCGGTGTCGCGCGCGAGGCCTTGCGCGAGGAAAACGTCGAGGCGGTCGAGCGGGGTTTTGCCAATCTCGCGCGTCATCTCGCCAATCTGCGCCAGTTCGGCGTCCCGGCGGTGGTCTCGGTCAACCGCTTCACCGCCGATACCGAGCGCGAGCTCGAGCGGCTGCAGCGGCTGTGCGCCGGCGAAGGCGTCAAGGCCGTCATCGCCGATCACTGGGCGCGGGGCGGCGAAGGCGCCGTCGAATTGGCCCGCGCCGTCGTCGATCTCGCCGAAAGCGGGCAGGCGCAGCTGCGCTTCCTCTATCCCGACGAGATGCCGCTGCTCGATAAGATCCGGACGATCGCGCAGCGCCTCTACGGCGCCGCCGATATCGAGGCCGACAAATCGGTCTGCGACCAGTTGGCGCAGTTCGAAGAGCAGGGCTATGGCCATTTCCCGGTGTGCGTCGCCAAGACCCAGTACAGCTTCTCGACCGATCCCAATCTCAAAGGGGCGCCCTCCGGACATACCGTGACGGTGCGCGAGGTGCGGCTGTCGGCCGGGGCCGAATTCGTCGTCGCGATCTGCGGCGAGATCCTGACAATGCCGGGTCTGCCGCGGGTGCCGGCGGCGAACACCATCACGCTGACCCCGGACGGCCTCGTCACCGGCCTGTTCTGAGCCGGATCGTCGGGTGGAAGGCAACGAGCTCAAAGCTTGGCGCCGGGCCGAGCGCGAGCGGCTGTTGGCGCTGCGCATGGCCGTTCCGGCCGAGCAGCGTCGGCTCTGGGGGCGGGCGATCGAGGAGCGGCTGCGAGCGCTGCTCGCCGGACGCCGCGGCCTGCGGCTCGGCGTCTACTGGCCGTTCAAGGCCGAGTTCGACCCGCGGCCGCTGATCGACTGGCTGATCGCCGCGGGATCGGCGGTGGCCTTGCCGGCGGTCGTCGACAAGAACGGGCCGCTCGAATACCGCGCCTGGCGGCCGGGCGAGGCGCTCGTCGACGGCGTATGGGGCATTCCGGTGCCGCAGCGGCGCGAGATCGTCATCCCCGACGCCGTGCTCGCCCCGCTCGTCGGCTTTGACGAGGCGGGCTATCGCCTGGGCTACGGCGGCGGTTATTTCGACCGCACCCTGGCCGCGCTTGTCCCGAAGCCGCTGGCGATCGGCGTCGGCTTCGAACTGGCGCGGCTGCCGACGATCCACCCGCAGCCCTTTGATGTGCCGATGGATTTTATTGTCACCGAGGCGGCGCTCAGGCGCCGATGACGAGCCGGGAACGGAGGCGACAAAGGATGCGGCACAAGAAGGCGCTCGGGCTGGCCTTGGCCGTCGGCATGGCGGCGGCGCCGTGCTTCGCCGCCGGGGTTGATTATCATCCGGCGCCGCCGGGAAGGGCCGTCGCGCCCTATCTCGTGCCGCCCGAGCGCGAACCGCGCCTGTCCGCGGCGCAGTTGTGGCGGCTGATCCGTCGGCGGATCCGGTACGTGTTCGTTCTCTATCAGGAAAACCGCTCGTTCGATTCCTATTTCGGCACCTTCCCCGGCGCCGACGGCCTCTACTCGCGCCCGCCCCGGGAGACCCCGGGCTTTTACCAGCCGCTGCTCGACACTGACGGGCGGATCGTGACGATCCATCCGTTCCGCATCGGCCCCGAGCAGTCCGCCGCCGATACCGACGACGTCGATCACAGCCACAGCCGCCTCGTCGCCAAAATGAACCTCGTCCGCGGCCGCGCGCGCATGGATCGTTTTGCGATCGTCGAGGAACGCCGGCATTCGCCCTCCGGCAACCCCTCGCTTGCCGCCAAGCAGTTCGGCGAGCTGACGATGGCCTATCAGGATTGCGATACGGTGCCGCTGTTATGGCGCTATGCCGACCATTTCACGCTGTTCGACCATATCTTCCAGCTGACCGTCGGCCCCTCGACGCCGGGGAATCTGTCGATCATCGCGGCGCAGAGCGGGGAGACGCAGTGGGCGCTGCATCCCGAGGAAGCCTATCGCGGCAACGGCGACAAGGGCATGGGCGTGCCCGTCGTCAATGACGCCGATCCGTTCTGGGGCTCGCAATTCGACCATTCGGCCGACAAGATGCCGGTCAATCCGCGCGACTTCAGGGGAAAGCCGCCGCAGGAATACGGCACGCAGCGCAACCTGACCTTTGCCAGCCTGCCTCTCAGCCTGCGCGGCCGCAGCCTGGCGGCGACCGTCGCCGCCGACCGCGACCCCGACACCGATCTTGCCGATGTGCGCCGCGACATCGCCGCGATCACCCGCAATGGCGGGCCGCGGATCGCATTCGGCTGGTATCAGGAAGGCTACGACAAAAAACCCTCCGATCCCGGGCCGACCGACGCCGAAGGCCGCCACGCCGCCTATGTCACCCATCACAACGGTCCGCAATATTTCGGCTATATCGCGAACAATCCGCACATGCGGGCGCAGCTGCACGGGCTCGGCGATTTCTTCGCCGCGCTCGCGCAGCGGACATTGCCGCGGGCGGGCGGGCTCTTTTACGTCAAGGGCGGCTACCGGAACGCGCTCGGGCTGAAGCCCTTCGATCCCGATGCGGCGGTGCGGCGGAACTTTCTCGGCGACGACGACCATCCCGGCTATTCCGACACCCAGATCAGCGAAGCGCTCGTCGCCACCGCCGTCAATGCGATCGCCGCCAGCCCCTATTGGCCCGACAGCGCGATCATCGTGACCTGGGACGATTCCGAAGGCGACTATGACCACGTGCCGCCGCCGATCCGCGCGAAGGGCCCGGACGGCAGCGTGATCATGGACGGGCCGCGCGTGCCGTTGCTGCTGATCTCGCCCTACGCCCGCGTGCACGCCGTCCTCCACGAGGCGGGCGATCACGCTTCGGTCGTCAAGTTCGTCGATCGGCTGTTCGGCCTCGTCCCGCTCGCGCTGCTGCCGGACGAGGCGCGGGGGCGCGCGCGCGGCCGCAGGGAATTCGGCCTCGACAATCTCGGGCCGGCCGACGCGCTGGTTCCCGGCGTTACCGACCTGGCGGCCGCCTTCGACCCGGCGCGCCTGCTCGGCCGCGCACCGCCGCTGCCGGCCGCCTATGCCGAGATTCCGGACAGGCTGATCCGGGCGCTGCCGCCAGCGACCGGCCTTGGGTGCAAGGCGCTCGGCATCGTCCCAGTCGACCGGGCGCTCGGCATCCGCAACGCGATCCCTGCCGATTTCAACCCGCGTCCCAAAACCGACCCGACCGCGACCGTCGCGAAACCGGCCTTGCGCCAAGGCCCGCCCGCGCGGTGACGGGCGGGGCGACCGCTTTGTTCAGGGGCGGGCGTCGAGCCTATCATAGCGCCCAAGCCGATAGATCACCCCGGACAGCCCCCAGCCGGCCACGAAAATGCCGATGATGCCGTAGCCGAGAAGGCCGAAATTGTCGTTGAGCGCGCCGATCGCGTGCCAGAACGGGCCTTGCAGGTCGAGCCGGCCGCCGATCAGTCCCAGGGTTTCGATGCCGCCGATCGCCACCGCGACGACCACCGAGAGGGCGGTGATCGTCAGATTGTAGTAGAGCTTCCGGAGCGGCTTCATGAAGGCCCAGCCGTAAGCGCCCAGCATCAGGATGCCGTCGGTCGTATCGATCAGCGACATGGCGGCGGCGAACAGGGCCGGGAACACCATCGTCGACCATACGCCAAGACCCTTCGAGACCTCGCTCGCGGCGATCCCGAACAACGCCACCTCCGTCGCCGTGTCGAAGCCCAGACCGAACAGGATGCCGATCGGCAAGAGATGCCAGCTGCGGCCGACCATGCGGAACAACGGGCGGAACAGGCGCGCCAGCAGGCCGCGATCGGCGAGCAGCATGTCGAGATCGGCCTCGTCCGCAGGCGCGCCGCGCTTGGCCGCCCGGAAGCGCCGGTAGATTGCGGCCAGGATGACCGTGTTGGCGGCGGCGATCGCGAACAGGAACAGTGCCGAGGCGGCGGTGCTGATCACGGCGCCGACCGCCTTGAAGGCGGCGAAACGGGATTGCAGGGCGGCGGCGGCGACGGCCACGGCCGCCGACATCGCGATCACGACGCTGGCATGGCCGATCGAGAAGAAAAAACCGACGGCGACCGGCCGCTTGCCCTCCTGCATCAATTTGCGCGTGACATTGTCGATGGCGGCGATATGGTCGGCGTCGACGGCATGCCGCAGGCCGAAAGTGTAGGCGAGCAGCGCCGTTCCAAGCAGCACAGGGCGATCGCGAAAGGCCGTCAGCGCCCATACCCAAACCAGCAGATTGGACGCGATCAAGACTATGTACATGCTGACGATCCGGCTGCGGACCCGGCCGGCGCCGTCGGTCAGCATTCCGCACAGAACCTGCTGCATGGCACCCTCGCATGCGCTCGCGGTTGAACGATCGGCGATCGCTGCGGAGTGCAGATTCGGCGCAGCCCGCGCGGCAGCCGCCGGGATGGCCCGCTCCGCCCAACACCCGCAGCCTCGCCTGCGACGGCAGGTCTCCTGGCTCGCGGGTCCCTGCTTGGCGCCGCCTTCCCGGTTTCCCAGTGGCCTGTTGGCGCCCGGCTCGCCGCCTACAGTTGCGGGGGCAGCTGCGGCATTGGCCTTGGCCCGGGACCGGGCCGCGACCGCACCGCATTCCCTTTTAATCCCCGAAACGGGGAACCATCGCGATCCGCTCTATACAGGAGCGGTCGCACGATGGTCAATCTCCGCGCCGGACGTCCCCGTCGCGCTGGGATCCGCTTTGCGATGGCGAACCTGCACGCCTTGCGCGAGCCGCTGACCGTGCTGGTTCTGGGCGGCACCGGCGAGGGCTACGATCTCGCCGCGGCCCTCGCCGATCAGCCCGGCATCCGCACGATCAGTTCCCTGGCCGGCCGCACTTCCGCGCCCCGCCTTCCCCCCGGCGAGGTGCGGATCGGCGGCTTCGGCGGCGCCGAGGGTCTGGCCGCCTATCTGGTTGCGCGCGCGATTGGAGCCGTCATCGACGCCACGCACCCGTTCGCGGCGACGATCGGACGCAACGCCGCCGCGGCCTGCGCGGCGGCGGGCGTGCCGCTGCTGCGGCTGGAGCGGCCGGCATGGCGGCCGGCCGCCGGCGATGATTGGATCGAAGTGGAGGAATGGGATGCGGCGGTGGCTTTTATCGCAAGCCAAGCGCGGCGCGTTCTGCTCGCCGTCGGACGGCGGGAACTCTCCCCTTTTGCCGGGATCGATGCCGTGTGGTTTCTGGTGCGTTCGGTCGACATGCCGGACCCGATGCCGCCCTTTCGGCAGCTCGAGATCCTGTTGGCCCGCGGCCCGTTCACCGTGGCCGGCGAGCGTGATCTATTGCGTGCGAAGCGCATCGACACGATCGTCTGCAAGAACAGCGGGGGCGACGCCACGGCGGCAAAGCTCGCCGCGGCCCGCGAGCTCGGCATCCGGGTCGTCATGAAGCGCCGCCCGCCGCGGCCGGACCTGCCGGCGGTCGCCTCGGTCGCCGCGGCGCTCGCCTGGCTGCGCTCCCTCACCGAGCGCTGAGTTTGGTCGGGGGCCGGCCGTACCATCGCGGCGTATAGACCCACATGCTGCCGTCGAGCCGCGGGAAGCCCCGCGTCGTCGAAGAGCCGATGATGACGACGGTGCGCATGTCCACCTGCGCCGGCGCCAAGGCGCCGAGCGGGACAATCCGGATGCTTTCTCCGGGACGGCCGAGGTCGCGCCCCAACACCACGGGCGTCTCGGGAGCGCGATGGCCGCGAACAACCTCGAGAGCGCGCCCGAACTGCCACGGCCGGGCGCGCGATATCGGATTATAAAGCGCCAAGACCATATCCGCCGCCGCGGCATGATCGAGCCGCCGCTCGATGATATCCCACGGCTTGAGGTTGTCTGACAGCGAGAGAACGCAGAAATCGTGTCCGAGCGGCGCCCCCGCGCGCGCCGCCGCCGCCTGCGCCGCCGAAACGCCCGGTATTACGACCACCTCAACGCCATGCCATGCCGGATTCCGCGACTCGTGCAGCGCCTCCATGACCGCCGCCGCCATCGCGAAGATGCCGGGATCTCCAGACGATACAACGGCGACCGAGCGGCCTTGTGCGGCCAGCGCTAGGGCATGGCGCGCCCGCTCCATTTCTTCGCGGTTGTTCGAGGCGTGAACCGCTTGCGCCTTGCCGAAAGGGCCGGCCATTTGCAGATAGGGCAGATAGCCGACGATGTCGTCCGCGGCGGCGAGTTCCTTGCGAGCGGCGGGCACCATCCACTCGCGGCCCCCCGGGCCGAGCCCGACCACCGCCAGCCGCCCCCGCGCGCGACCGACCGCAGCGGCGGCGATTGGCGATGAGGCGACGGCGAGGGCGACCGGCCCATCGTCGAACGGTCCTTCCGCCGGTGCCGGCACGGCGATCATGACAAGGCGCGCGGCAAGACTCCGCTCCTCCGTCGTCGCTTCAGGGATCGACACCAGGCGCAGGGGTCGGGCCAGCGCGGCGGCAGCGGCGTGAACCTCGGGTTGTGCGGCGTCGCGCTCGGCTGCCAAGACCACGCCCACGGCCCGGGCGGATAGTCCCCGCCGTTCCAGAGCCTGCATGACCCGTCGAGGCAGATCGCGGCACGTGGCGGCAACCCCTACGGCAATCGAACGCGGATCAAAAAGCTCCGGCTCCGCAGGCTCTCTCTCCCGGCGGGCGACGACGATCGACAGCCGCCCGTCCGAATCAAAGGGGAGGCGCGTCCGGCTCAGCCGCGGCGCCGCGCCGGTCTCTCTGATCCGTTCCCCGGACCGCAGATCCGGCATGAAACGCTCGCCCTCATTCGGGTTGCGCAGCTCACAGCCCGCGGGCGGACTGTCGCGAGTGGCCGCAAATCGTACCTCCCCGGCGGCGGTGATGGCTGGCGTCGCGCCCAGCGCGTCGCCGATCATACGCGCCAGCGCATTTCCGCCGCGTCGGCCGCCGAGCAGCGGCACGACTGCGCTGCCATCTTTGGCGACGGCAAGGACCGGGGGCGCGGCGCGCTTGTTGCGCAGAACCGGAGCAAGCAAGCGGATCACAGTGCCCGCTGCACAGAATGCCGCGATGGGCACGCCGCCAAGGAAGAGCCGGCGCAGGATCGTAGCGAATTCCTCAAAGAAAAAATCGGCGCCGGCCACCCGGCCGGAGAGCCCGTATATCCGGGCTCCCTCTATCGCGCTTTGCGCCCGGCGGGCGGCGGGGAGGCTGCCCTCGCCGAGGACGAGAATCGCGGGAGGCCGGGCGCTCATCTCGGCCATTGCTGCCCGGGGATCAGAATCATCGAGAAATACGGAACCGTAGCCGGGTCAATCTGGGCCAACGGCAGGGAACGCTGTCCAGGCATGGTCGCCCGCTCGATGTAAAGCGCCCGATCGTCATATCCCAGCTGCGTCACGATGCGCCGCACCTTCCCGAAATTCGCGCCCAGTTTCAGAATCGCCGCGGCTTCGGCCTGCAACAGGCGAGATACCAGTTCCTGTTCGGGCAGCATTGCCGAAAGAACGGTCAGGCTTTGATTGCGGCAAACCAGCGGCACGCCCAGCACGGCGGCGCCGGCGACGATCGAGCAGACCCCGGGAACGACCTCGATCGGATAATGTCCGGCCAGACGGGCGTACAGATACATGAATGAGCCGTAGAAAAACGGATCGCCTTCGCACAGAACCGCAACATCGCGCCCGGCATCGAGATGCCGGGCGATCCGTGTAGCGGCATCGTTGTAAAAGTCCGCAATCACGCTCTCATAGCGCAAAAAAGACGGCAAATTCCTGGTCGTCACCGGAAAGATCAGCGGCAGGAGCGCTTGGTCCGGCCGCAAGTACGGCTCGACGGTGGAGAAGGCGTTGCCCTTTTTTCCTTTTGCCGCCGGATAGGCGACGATCGCCGCCTCCTGCAGCAGGCGCAAGGCCTTGACGGTAATCAGCTCGGGATCGCCGGGCCCGACCCCGAGTCCCGACAACCTCCCAGGCCGCGCCATTTACGCGACCTCTGCGGCCAGCGCGTTGACCGCCGCTGCCGCCATTGCGCTGCCGCCGCGCCGGCCCCGGATCGCCACAAAGGGCACGCCGCGGCTGTCCTCGATCAATGCCGCTTTCGCCTCCGCCGCTCCGACAAAGCCGACGGGGAAACCGATGATCAGCGCCGGCTTGGGAGCGCCGTCCTGGAGCATCTCCAGCAGGCGGAAGAGGGCGGTTGGCGCATTCCCGATCGCCACCACGGAGCCGGCAAGGTGAGGGCACCACAGCTCTACGGCGGCGGCCGAGCGCGTCGTCCCGAGCCGGCGGGCGATTGCGGGCACCGCCGGATCGTCGAGCGTGCAGATGATTGCATTACCGGCCCGCCGTTGCGGCTGCGTGATGCCGGCCGCGACCATCCGGCAGTCGCACAGGATCGGCGCACCCGACGCCAAGGCCCGACGCCCCGCCCCCCCGGCGTCCCTCGAGAAGGCCAAGTCGGCGATGACGTCGGTCATGCCGCTTGCATGGGCGATCCTGACGGCCAATCGCTCGAGATCGGTGGGAATCCCGGCGAGATCGGCTTCTTTACGGATGACGGCAAAAGAGCGTCGGTAAATTTCTTGGCCGTCGCGAACATATTCTTTCATCCTGCGCCTCCCGCCGCGTCGGCCGGCGGCCGGGAAACATTCTCCCCAATGCGCGCGCCGGCCTCTTCCACGCTCAACCCGCGGCCGATCAAGCGGCCAAATCCGCCGTCCCCGCCATCCGTCCTGCGGAAAAGCTCGTAGATCCCGGGAGAAGAGGCAACGAGTGTAAATTCCGCGACGCGGACCGAAGCGCAAGATTTCGGGCAGCCGCTGAGATGTGTCTGCCGCAAGGCGCCTGCGGAGGAGCCGAATATTTGCGCTAGAGCCAGGGCGTCCGCCTTGGTATCCGACATCGCGGCCGCGCATCCTCTGCTGCCCGGACAGGCGACAATTGCGGCCAAGGGGTGACCCGGATCGCATATCAGCCCCAAGGCTTCCAGGGCTTGCGCCACACCCTCTGCCCTGTCGCGCCGAACCGACGGCACGATAACGCTGTGCCACGGGGTAAGGCGCAGACTGCCGTCGCCCCTCTCTTCAGCAAGGGCGGCAAGCCGCATCAGGGCATATGGCGACAGGCGGCCAAGCGGGGGCGCCGCGCCGATGAAAACGAGCCCGCTCTGTCTCTGTTCGCGGATGCCGAGATGTCCCGGAAAGGCCGGCCTTTGGCGGCGCCATGCGGCGAGCGCGACGCTGCAGCGCACTTTCGTTCCAAGGCTTGCCGACAGGCGGTCACAGAACTCTTCCTGACCTGTCCGCGCGAAAAGATGTCTGAACCGTGTGATGCCCGCGCCGCGCGAAGCCGCTTCGAGAAACAGCGAGAGGGCAAGGGCCACGGCTGCGACGGCGTGGTGCAGGGGGATCGCGACAAACGGCGTCTTGTCGCCCGCCGACAGCGGCGGAGACCCGGCGAACCCCAGGGCCATCATCGCGCCGCCCATGCTCGCCAGCCAGACGTCGTGGGGATGATCGATGGCCGCGACGCCTTCGCCGCCATCGATCATAAAACTGAATTTGGCGGACAGCGCATCGTATTCCCGATCTCTCTGGAGACAGACGAGCAGGTCACGCGCCAGCGGCAAGGCGTCAATATGCTGCAGCGGGTCGATTCCCGCCGTCGGACTTGCCATGACGTTGCGGATATCCTCCGCCTCCGGTCGCACCGGACCGAGCCCCGCCGCGAGCAGAGAGAGGATCAGGGCCGTTTCGCCATCCTGCCCTATCCCGCGGATTTGCAGATTTGCCCGGTTGGTCACCTCGATAATCCCGTTGCCGAAGCGGGCGGCGGCCGCGGCGATCGCGCGGGCCTCGCCCGCGCGGAGATGGCCCGGCGGAAGTTTGATGCGGCACAGGCCGCCATCGCGGGCGGGCGTGATCCGGAACAGGCTGGGGCAGGCGGAAGCGCGGAGTTTCCGCCTTGTCTCGGAGATATCCACGGACACCGCAGACATTCTTCGTATTCCGGTGACATCGACGCTCGGGGCGCAGCGGAGCGGCCGGCGCTCCGCCGCAAACCGGGCATCCCGCTCGGGTTCTTTGACGTCGCCGTCGAAGGGATGATATCGGATCATATCTATTATCGTAAAGTTCATACTCTTGCCGGCCCATGCCGGGGTCCGGCAAGCTGCTGACCATCGGCGCGAAACCGATTGGAGATCAATGGTGATGCCGCTCTGGCTCGAGGTCGTGGGAATCGGGGAGGACGGGCTCTGCGGCCTTGGCGAGCAGGCCCGCAGGGCGGTTCTGCAGGCCCGCACATTGATCGGCGGTCGGCGGCATCTCGCGCTGGTGCCGGAGGGCGGGCAGGAGCGGATCGTTTGGCCGAGCCCGTTTGACGCGGCTTTCGAGATGCTGTTGGCGCGGCGCGGGACGCCGGTCTGCGTGCTCGCCAGCGGCGATCCGATGTGGTTCGGGATCGGCGCCAGCCTGAGCCGGCTGCTGCCGGCCGCGGAATATCGCATCTATCCGGCCCCGTCCTCCTTCACTCTCGCGGCGGCCCGGCTCGGCTGGCCGCTGCAGGATGCCGTGACCCTGACGGTGCACGGGCGACCGCTCGAGACGCTGCATCCGCATATCCATCCCGGCGCCCGTCTGCTGATCCTTAGCGCGGATGGGGGCACGCCGCACGCGATCGCCCGGCTGCTGCGGGAGCGCGGATTCGCCGCCAGCCGTCTCCACGTGTTCGAGCATATGGGCGGAGCGCGGGAGCGCCGGCTTGACGGCATCGCCCGCGACTGGCCGTCCGAGCGCCTTGCCGACCTCAACCTGGTCGCCGTGCATTGCCTGCCCGATCCGGGGGCGGTGCGTCTGTCCACCTTGGCCGGTTTGCCGGATGCCGCCTATGTCCATGACGGCCAGCTCACCAAGCGCGCCGTGCGGGCGGCGACGCTGGCGCACCTTTCCCCCTCTCCGGGCGAATTGTTGTGGGACGTTGGCGCCGGATGCGGGTCGATCGGCATCGAGTGGATGCGCTGCCATCCCTCCTGTCGCGCCATCGCCGTCGAGCGCGACGAGAAACGCTGCGGGCTGATCGCGGAAAACCGGCGGCGGCTGGGCGTGCCTGGCTTGCGCATCGTCCAGGGACGAGCCCCCGCGGCGCTGGAGGGGCTGGAAAGGCCCGATGCCGTCTTTGTCGGCGGCGCAGTGACGGAGCGCGGCGTGTTGGAAAAATGCTGGGAAGCCCTGCCGCCGGGCGGCCGCCTGGTCGCCAATGCCGTGACGCTGCAAGGCGAAGCGGTGCTGACCGAATGGCGGCGCCGCACCGGCGGCGAACTGGTGCGGATCGCGCTCGCTCATGCCGGCCTTCTCGGGCGCTTCGACGGGTGGCGGCCGGCCATGCCGGTGACGATGTTGTCGGCATGCAAACCCACCCCGCCGATCGCGGACGCGACCGGCTCGCCGGATCCCAATGGCCGCAACATAGCCGTCGCCGGGCCGCCGTCAGGCTCGGTCTGAGGGGCTCTCTCAAAGAGATCCGGCGTTATCGGATCCGGGACAAGGGCTGCGGCCGACCAGCCGGCCCTGGCGGTCGAAGATCAGAACGTCGAGCCTCACCGGCGCCGCGCCGAGCGCCGCGCGGGCTACCGCCTGCGCCTGCTGCGCGATCCGGGCGGCGAGGGGAATGTGTTCAGCCTCGGCAAGGGCGAGGATTTCGATCGCCGTATTGGCCTCCTCCGCCTGGCGCACCGCCTGCGGGGAGGCGCCCAGCGCCGCGAGGTGGCCGGCCAGCCATCCCTTTTGCACCTGGCCGCGCGCGGCGCGAAGATCGAGGTCGCCGGCGGCAAGCTTCGACATCTTGGCGAATCCTCCCGCCACGGTGACGCGTTCGATCGGATGCCGGCGCAGATATTTGAGCATGCCGCCGACAAAATCGCCCATGTCGATGACCGCCTCCGCGCCCAGCCCGAGAACGGCGCGGGCCGCCAGTTCGGAGGTGCGGCCGGTACACCCGAGGACGTGCCGCAGGCCGCTCGCCCGCGCCACGTCGATGCCGCGCCGGATCGAATGGATCCAGGCGGAGCAGGAATAGGGCACAACGATCCCGGTGGTGCCGAGGATCGAAATCCCGCCGATGATCCCGAGCCGCGGGTTCCAGGTCCGCTCGGCGAGCTTGCGGCCGTCGGGGACGGCTATCTCGATGGCGACGTCCGCGGACAGACCGTAGCGGGCGGCGATCTGCTGCACGGCGGCGGCCATCATGCGGCGCGGGGCCGGATTGATTGCAGGCTCACCGACCGGCAGCGGCAAGCCCGGCTTGGTGATGATGCCGACTCCATCTCCCGCCTTGAAGGTGATGCCGCTCCCCGGCGGCCCGTGCGCCACCTTGGCGACGATGACGGCGCCGTCGGTGACGTCGGGGTCGTCGCCGGCATCCTTGACCACCGACGCCATCGCCCATCCCTCTCCCAGCCTTTTCTCGAATAGCGGGAAGGAGGGTCGTTCGCCGCGCGGCAGCGTGATCGTCACCGGGTCGGGAAACCGCCGGCTGACAAGGGCCGCATAGGCGGCCGCGGCCGCGGCCGTCGCGCAAGCGCCGGTCGTCCATCCGCGCCGCAGCCCGGAGCGGGAACGCGGGCCCGCGACCGGGTCGGCGGCGGTCCGGCCGTCACGCTCCCGGCCGGCGGCCGGTCTATCCACCGCGCCCCGCCCGCCGCAATGCGAGCGGCGGCGCGCCGTGCTGCCCGTGCCCGGCGGGCAGGGGGATCAGAACGAGGCGGCCGTGATGCACCCCGCGCTCGGCGATAACGTGCTCGGCAAAATGCCGGACCTCACCGCTCGGCCCCTTGAGCATCGTCACCTCGAAGCAGCTGTCCCGGTCGAGATGGGCGTGAAATGTCGCCAGCGACAGGTCATGGCGGGCATGATAGGTCCGAGCCAGCCGTTTGGGCAGCTCGCGAACCTCGTGCTCATAAAGGTAGACGACGGCCGCAACGCACTCGCTACACGCGATCGTCGCTTCGGCCGACTGGGCAATGCCGGCGCGCGCCAAATCTCGGATCGCCTCGGAGCGGTTGCGATAGCCGCGCCTTGCCATGAACCGGTCGATGTCGGCCATGAGGTCATCGTCCAAGGCGATCGTCACGCGCCGCATCGCAATCTCCGGAGATTTCTCTCCAGCCACTATATGATCCTTTCATACGAATGTCGTATCCGCAATGCCTGCGCCGCCGCGGGAAGCGGCCGGCGCGGCGGCAATCGCAGGCACGCTCGCGGCGGCGCGCCGCAAAAGGGCCGCAGATGCTGCCGCCGATACCCCATGCAAGGCTCAGCGTTCGCGGGATCGGGCAAGGTGCTGCGCGATGGTGAGAAGCAATTCCCACAATCGCTCGGGATCGACGCCGTCGCTGACCATCAGCGAGCGTATTGTCGGATCGTCAAGGAGTTCGCGCAAAGTCGGCTCTTTGAAGCAAGATTTGTCGTACCAACCCGGTTTACGGTTCGGATACACCGGAACATCCCCCGTCCGGAACATCGTCGAGCCGGCAGAAACACCTGCTGCGACGGCGCACGGATTTTTCAAATCCCGTCGAAATGCTTGAGCGCGATTGCGAGAATCGCTTTTTTATCGGGATCGGAAAAGCGCAGAACCTCCTGCTCGAGCTGGGCGGCCAGCTCCTCGCAGAGGCGGCGACGGCAGGCGGGGGACAACGCGCGAGCCTCGCTATCGAACCGCTCCAGCAGCCCGTTCAGCTCCGCCTTCCGCTCGCTGGTCGCCGGGGAGCGTTCGGCCAGCTCTAGGATCCGGCCGTGATATCGCCCGTAGAGCCCGTCCATCGCCTGGTCCCGCATGCGCATCCATCGCCGCCGCCCGCCGCGAATGCGGCACGCCGCATTGATTAAAAAGATGCCTCAAGGAACATCTAGAATGATTATTCACAAACTATCTATTACAGATAAAACATCATATGTCAAGAGAGATGCTGCAAAATTCGAAAAAAGGCCCATTGCCTGCATCGATGCGCGGGCTTAATCCGCTCAAATGGGGCAGGGTTCACGGTCACGGGACGGTATAAGACACAAATTTTGATGCATCAGACTTGATAAGGAAATCAAATATGATGTATAAAGCGTGATCGGATGCGCGCCTCTCCGCATCTTGCCGCCCTGCATTGGAGGACGACCTTGCTGACCGCAGCCCAGTTGAAAGCCGCTCGCGCGCTGGTAGGGATGGAGCAAAGGGCCTTGGCGGCGGCCTCGGGAGTGTCGCTGCCGACCATCCAGCGGATGGAGGCGAGCAACGGCATCGTCCGCGGCGTCATCGAGAGCCTGACGCGCGTAATGGCCGCGCTGGAGGCCGCCGGCGTCGAGTTTATCAACGAGGATGCGGCCAGCCTTGGCGGGGGCAGGGGCGTGCGCCTGCGCAAGCGCGCGGAGTGAGAGATCGGGAGCCGGCGGCGCCCGGCATGGCCGCCGGTCGCGAGGCGGGGATCACGCCGCCAGCCGCTGCTGGCGAATCAATGCCAGGATCTCGCTAGCGGCCTTGGGGATATTGGTGCCCGGGCCGTAGATCGCGCTGACCCCAGCGGCTTTCAGGAACGCGTAGTCCCGCGGCGGGATCACGCCGCCGCAGACGACCAGGATGTCGCCCGCGCCCTCGCGCCGCAGCGCCGCGATCAGGGCCGGGACGAGGGTCTTGTGGCCGGCCGCGTGGGTCGAGACGCCGACGATGTGAACGTCGTTCTCGATCGCCTCGCGCGCCGCTTCTTCCGGGGTCTGGAACAGCGGGGCGATATCGACGTCGAAACCGATATCGGCGAAAGCGGTGGCGATAATCTTGGCGCCGCGGTCGTGGCCGTCCTGGCCGAGCTTCGTTACCAGCATGCGCGGCCGCCTTCCCTCCTCGCGGGCGAAGCGCTCGACCTCGCGCTGCACCCGGCGGAAATCCTCGTCATCCCGATAGACGCTGCCGTAAACGCCGGAGATCGTACGGGTCTCGGCGCGATGGCGGCCGAACACGCCCGCCAATGCCTCCGAGATCTCGCCGACCGTGGCGCGCGCCCGGGAGGCGGCGATCGACAAGGCGAGCAGATTGTCGCTGCCGTTCCTTGCCGCCGCGGACAGGGCCGCGAGCGCGGCTTGGCAGCGCTCGGGATCGCGGGTGCGGCGCAGCTCCTGGAGGCGCGCGATCTGGCGGGCGCGCACCGCTTCATTGTCGATGTCGAGCAGTTCGACCGCGGGCGTCTCATCCGAGCGGTATTTGTTGACGCCGACGATCGTCTCCTCGCCGCGGTCGATGCGGGCTTGGCGGCGCGCCGCCGCCTCCTCGATCCGCAGCTTCGGCATGCCGCTTTCGACCGCCTTTGTCATGCCGCCGAGCGCCTCTACCTCATCGATCAATTGAGCCGCGGCGACGGCGAGCGCGTGGGTCAGGCTCTCGACGTAATAGCTGCCGCCGAGCGGGTCGATGACATGCGGGATGCCGGTCTCCTCGGCCAGGATCAGTTGCGTGTTGCGGGCGATGCGCGCCGAGGCCGGGGTCGGCAGCGCCAGGGCTTCGTCGAAGGAATTCGTATGCAGCGATTGCGTGCCGCCGAGAACGGCCGCCAGAGCCTCGATCGTCGTGCGGATGATGTTGTTGTGCGGGTCCTGCTCGGTCAGGCTGACGCCGGAGGTCTGGCAATGCGTTCTCAGCGCCAAGCTGGCCGGGTTCTGCGGCGCGAACCGCTGCATCAGCCGCGCCCACAGCAGGCGCGCCGCCCGCAATTTGGCGATCTCCATGAAAAAATTCATGCCGATGCCGAAGAAGAATGACAGCCGCGGCGCGAATTCGTCGATGTTCAATCCGCGCGACAATGCCGCCCGCACGTATTCGAGCCCGTCCGCCAGCGTGAAGGCCAGTTCCTGCACCGCAGTCGCCCCGGCCTCCTGCATGTGATAGCCGGAAATCGAGATCGAGTTGAATTTGGGCATATGGCGCGCCGTGTATTCGATGACGTCGGCGACGATGCGCATCGAGGGTCCGGGCGGGTAAATATAGGTGTTGCGGACCATGAACTCCTTCAGGATGTCGTTCTGGATCGTGCCGGACAGCTTTTCCTGCGGTACGCCCTGTTCCTCGGCGGCCACGATGAAATGGGCGAGAACCGGCAATACGGCGCCGTTCATCGTCATCGACACGCTGATCCGGTCGAGCGGGATGCCGTCGAACAGGATTTTCATGTCCTCGACCGAATCGACCGCGACCCCGGCCTTGCCGACATCGCCCGCGACCCGCGGGTGGTCGCTGTCATAGCCGCGATGGGTGGCCAGATCGAAGGCGACCGACAGCCCGGTCTGCCCGGCCTTCAGATTGTCGCGGAAAAAGCGGTTTGATTCCTCGGCGGTCGAAAAGCCGGCATATTGCCGGATCGTCCACGGCCGGTTGGCGTACATCGTCGCCCGCGGGCCACGCAGATAGGGCGCAAATCCAGGCATCGCGCCGGCCAGCGGGAAGCCCTCGGCCTCAATGCGCGCGAGATCCTCCGCGGTATAAAGCGGTTTGAGGCGGATCCCCTCGGGGGTCAGCCAGTCGAGCGCCTCGAGGGGCCTGCCCTTGAGCTCCGCGCGCGCCAAGCGGCGCCATTCCTCGAGGGTTCTGGCCGCAAACGCCGCTTCCTGCGGGGCCCTGCCGTCATCCGCCATGTCGTTCTCCCGCATGCGGAAACCGATCGTTCCATCATATGGGGAGGGCGGCGGGCGCGTCCATGACGGCCGCCGCGCCGGGCGCCCGCAGCGTATGGCGGAACAGGATCGCCGCGCTCAGCAGCAGCACCGCGCCCGCCTGATGAGCGACGGCGAGCGGGATCGGGACGACCAGCAGCAAGGTCGAGATGCCGAGCGCCACCTGCACCAGCGCGGCGGCGAACAGCACCCGCAGGGCCGTGCGCGCCGGCCGCGGCAGCTGCGCCCGCATCCCCGCCGCAAAGACGAGCGCGATGGCGCTCAGCGTCGCCATCGCGAGCAAACGGTGGTCGAACTGCACCGCCGCGACATTCTCGAACCAGTTGCGCAGGAACGGGTGCAGCCGGGCGTAGCCGGCCGGCACAAGCCTTCCATCCATCAGCGGGAAGGTGTTGTAGACGAGCCCGGCATGCAGGCCGGCGGTGAAACCGCCGGCGGCGATCGTCACCGCCACCAGGGCAAGGATCGCCTCCGCCGCCCGCCGCCATCCGGGGGCGGGGGCGGCGCGGGCCGGGCCGCGGACAATGCCGAGCGCCACCCACAGAATTGCGGCATAGATCAAGAGCGCCAGCGCGAGATGGGCGACAAGCCGGTACTGGCTGACCGTCACGCGGTGGACAAGGCCGCTTTCGACCATGTACCAGCCGAGCGCGCCCTGCGCGCCGCCCAGCACCAATATGCCGAACAGCGGCGGCATCAGCCGCTTCGGCAGCCGGCGCCGCATCAGGAAGTAAAAGAACGGCAGGGCATAGACCAAACCGATCAGCCGCCCCCACAGCCGGTGCAGATACTCCCAGAAAAAGATCCATTTGAACTGGGCGAGCGTCATGCCGGAGGGGAGCGCATGATATTGCGGGATCGCCTGATAGCGGGCGAACTCGGCCATCCACTCGGCGTGCGTCAGCGGTGGAATGACGCCGCTCAGGGGCTGCCACTCGGTAATCGACAGGCCGGACATCGTCAAGCGGGTGATGCCCCCCAGCACCACCATCAGAAAGATCATCGCGCAGCAGGCAAAAAGCCATAGGGCGATCGCGGTCTGGGAGGCGTGCGCGCGTGCCTGCGGAAGCGCCGCCGTCGGGGAGAAAAATGCGCCCGGTTCCTGCATCGCCATCGCCTCGCGGGCAAGGTGAGCGCCAGCCGCGGCGCCGGCAAGCCCGGGCGGCGCAATGCCGCGCCGCTCGCCCCGCCGTTCCGGCCCTTGTCGCCGCGCGGCGGAAGGCGGCAGACAAAGCCAAGAACCGCGGGCGCAGGGAGCGCGCCCGCGGGGACGGCCGCCGCCTGTGCGGGCGGTGCCTTAATGCAGCAGGTGCGAGACCCGGATGTGGCGGAAGCGGGCGGGCCCGACCAGCCGCGCCTGGCCGACCCTGACCGAGTGCAGCTTGCCCTCGATGTTCTTCTGCCAGAAGTCGAGGAACCGGCGCAGGTTCGGATAGTCCGGCGCGATATCGAGATGCTGCCAGATAAAGCTCTGCAGCAGATCGGGATGATCGGGAAGGTGATAGATGATCTCGGCGGTGGTCAGCCGATAGTCCCGCAACTGCGGTATCAGATCGCTCACCGTGTCACCTCTCGCATGCTTGGCTTCTGCCCGGAAAACGAGCATGCTCCGAAGAGCGCTCCCTTGCAACCCGAAAACCAAATTTTTTCAATCTGTTGTCAGCAAGCATCCGAGATTGCTGCCAGGTTCGGGCGGGCGACACCCTTGCGGCGATCGCAGGAAAGGCCAGATAGTGGCGGGCGGAAACTCTATTGCGGCGCGCGGCTCCGGCCGCGCAGCGCGGGGGGCAAGGTCGCAGGCATGAAGCGGGTTTTGCCGGTGCTGGTTCTCCTCGGCGGGGCCGCCCTTGCCGGGCTGCCGCCGCCGGTCCTGGCCGGCGCGCCGATCCCCGAAATCGGCGGCGTCGTCCCGAGCCTTGCGCCGATGCTGGCGCGGGTCACGCCCGGGGTCGTCGGCATCTCGGTGCGCGGCCAAGTGCTGGAGCAGAACCCGCTGCTGCAGGACCCGTTCTTCCGCCAGTTCTTCAACCTGCGGCAGCAGCCGATCGAGCGCCGGTTCCAGGCGACCGGCTCGGGCGTCATCGTCGACGCCGCGCAGGGCTACGTGCTGACCAACTACCATGTCGTCAAGGACGCCACCAGCATCGAAGTCACCACCGCCGACAATCGGCGGTTCCGGGCGCGGCTGATCGGCGACGACCCGCAGACCGACATCGCCGTGTTGCAGATCCGGGGCGATGATCTGACGGCGGTGCCGATGGGCGATTCCGACCGCTTGCGGGTCGGTGATTTCGTGGTCGCGATCGGCAATCCGTTCGGGCTCGGCCAGACGGTGACCTCGGGCATCGTCAGCGCCCTCGGCCGCACCGGGCTCGGCATCGAGGGCTATGAGGACTTCATCCAGACCGACGCCTCGATCAATCCCGGCAATTCGGGCGGTCCGCTCGTCAATCTGCAGGGGCAGGTGGTCGGCATCAATACGGCGATCCTGGCGCCGAGCGGCGGCAATATCGGCATCGGCTTCGCCATTCCGATCAACATGGCGCGCCGCGTGATGGACGAGATCATCCGCTACGGCGCGGTGCGGCGCGGCCGCATCGGGGTCGAGATCCAGGATCTGACCCCCGATCTGGCCCAGGCCCTCGGCACCCGCGAGACCCAGGGCGCGGTCATCGCCCGGGTGTTGCCGGGTTCGCCGGCCGCGCGCGCCGGGCTTAAGCCGCGCGATGTGGTGGTCGCCGTCGACGGCGTGCCGGTGCACAGCGGCGCCGAATTGCGCGACCGCATCGGCTTGGCGCGGATCGGCGATATCGTCGAGCTGACGATCGATCGCCAGGGCGTCGAACATACGATCCCGGTGCGCATTGAAGAGGCCACGGCCTCGCAGGCGCCGCTGCCGCCGCGCTGACCTCCGATGGCGGCCGCCAAGACCCCCTACGAAGTGCTCGGCGTCGCCCGGGACGCGAGCCAGGAGGAGATCCGCAAGGCCTATCGCAGGCTTGCCAAGGAGTTCCATCCCGATCTGAACCCGGGCAAACCCGCCGCCGAAGCCCGTTTCAAAGAGATCGCCGCCGCCTACGACCTGCTCTCCGATCCTGAGAAGCGGGCGCGCTACGATCGCGGCGAAATCGACGAGAGCGGCGCCGAGCGGCCGCGCACCTATTATCGCGAGCACGCCGAGGGCGCGCAGGGCTGGAAATACGGCCCCGAAGGCGAGATCGATCTGGGCGGTCTCGACGATCTGTTCGCGGCCTTCGGCTTTGGGGGGCGCATGCGCGGGGCGCGGGGTCGGGAGGGTTTTGCCCTGCGCGGGGCCGATCGGCAATATGCGCTGACCATCGACTTCGTCGAGGCGGCGACCGGCGGCAAGAGGCGCCTGTCCTTGTCGCCCGAGGAATCGCTCGAGGTGACGATCCCGGCCGGCATCGAGGACGGCCAGATCTTGCGCCTGCGCGGCAAGGGCGGGCCCGGCATCGGCGGCGGCCCGCCCGGCGATGCGCTGATCGCGGTGCATGTGCGGCCGCACCCGCTGTTCCGCCGCATCGGCGACGACATCCATATGGAATTGCCGGTCAGCCTGGCCGAGGCGGTGCTCGGGGCGCGCGTGACGGTTCCGACCGTCACCGGTCCGGTGACGATGACGATCCCCAAGGGCTCCGATACCGGCACGCAGCTGCGCCTGCGCGGCAAGGGCATTCAGCGCGGTCAGGGCGGCGATCAATATGTGACGTTGAAGGTCGTGATCGGGGCCAGCGACGATCCCGAGCTTGCCCGGTTCCTCGAAGCCTGGGCGCCGCGGCATCCGGTCGATCCGCGCCGGGGGATGCCGTCCCGATGATGACGTTTGAGGAACTTCTCGGGCGCTATGCCGGGCTCGACCGGCGCGAGCTGCACAGCTGGATCGCGGAGGGCTGGGTGCGGCCCGAACGCTCCGGCGAGACTTGGCACTTCACCGAGGTCGATGTCGCGCGGGTCGCGCTGATCCTCGAGATCCGCCGCGAATTCGCTATCGACGAGGCGGGCCTGCCGCTCGTTCTCAGCCTGATCGATCAGATCTATGCGTTGCGCCGGCAGATGCGCCGACTGTGCGAGGCGCTGAGCCGGCAGCCGCCGGAGGTGCAGGAGGCGATCCGGCAGGCGCTGCAAACGACGGAACCGTAAACGCGGCCGCCGCCGCTCGGAAAGGGCTTCCTATGCGGTCCGGAAGCGGGCGCGGGCGGCGTGCTCGATCGCGGCGGCGCTCAGCCGGTCGAGAGCGAGGCGATCGCGCAATAATTCGAGGACGTGCAGCTCGTCCTGGTTGGCCTCGCCGTCGGCGGCGACAAGGTCGCAGGCGATGGCGTAGGCGGTGTCGCGCAATTTGACCGGCAGCGCCTTTTTGATCGCCGCCAGCGTCGCTTCGAGCCCGTCCTCGCCGGCCAGCAATTCGGCGCAATCGTTCAGCATGCCGGGCAGCAGGCTGCGGTCGAAGTCGCGAAACACCGGCAGATGACCGACAATGTCGCCGATCGCCTGCAATTCGGCCGTCGCCAGTTCGCGGGCGGCTCCCGATACGATCACCATCGTATAGATCAGGGCGCGGTGATGATCGAGCATCCGGGGGGCCTCTTGCGGACTGCGCTGCGCCGCTCTCTATCAGGCTGCGGGCGCGGTGTCGAGAAAGCGCGCGGTCGCTTCCACCGCCGCGGCGAGCGGCAGGCGCGCGATCGACACGCCGGCCGGGAAAGCGGCGAGCAGGCGCGAGGGCAGGGCGCGGTCGAGGATCACGAAGACGCCGCGATCATCGGCCCGGCGGATCAGCCGGCCATAGGCCTGGCGCAGCCGCGCCTGGGTGATGCGATCCTCATACTGGGCGCCGCCGAAAACCGTCTTTCTGGCGCGGTGCAGGATATTCGGCCGCGGCCACGGCACCCGGTCGAACACGATCAGCCGCAGCGAGCGGCCCGGGACATCGACGCCGTCGCGCACCGCGTCGGTGCCGAGCAGGCATGAATCTTCCTCGGCCCGGAAGATGTCGACAAGGGTGGCGGTCGCCATCGCCTCGACATGCTGCGCCAAGAGCGGGATGCCGCGCGCTTCGAGCACCGGGGCGATGCGCTGATGCACTGCGCGCAGCCGCGCGATCGCGGTGAACAGGCCGAGAGCGCCGCCCTTCGCCGCCGTGAACAGCGCGGCATAAGCCGCCGCGAGCTGGCCCGGATCCTCGCGCGGGATGTCGGTCACGACGAACACCCGGGTCTGCGCGGCATAGTCGAAAGGCGACAAGATGCGCACGAGGAGAGGGCGCTGCGGCAGATGGCGCAATCCGGTCGTCATTGCGGCGGTCGCGAAGGCGGATTGCGGGTCGGCGGCGCTGTCGGTCAGGGTCGCCGAGGTCACGACCAAGCCGTGCGCCGGCCGCGCCACCAATGCCGCGAAGGGGATGCCGGGATCGACCCAGCTGCGGTTCAACGCCACATCGGCCTCGACGCCGTCGCTGCGGTCGAGTGCCAGCCATTCGACCGTCTCGGGCTGCGGCGGCAGCTCGAGAGCGTCCAGCAGCCGGCACCAGGCGCCGAGCTGCACGGCGCCGCGCCGGTCGAGGCCGCGGATGGAGGACTCAAGGCGCTGCCGCAGAGCGGGATCGGGCGGGTTTTCGGGATCTTCGAGACGCCGGCGCAACACCGCGGCAAGACCCGCAAGCGCGGCGGCCAGCCGCTTAAGCCCGCGGGCCAGCGCCAGCGCCGCCGGTGCGAGACCCTCGATCGCGGGCCGCAATTCGGCCTCGAGGCCGTATCCGGCGTCTTCGTCGGCGCGGCGGGCCCGGGCCAGAACCTGCTGCCGCGCGAGCAGCAGGAAACGCTCGAAATCCGTCGACGGGCGTCCGTTGGCAAGGCGCCTCTCCCAGCCTTCGGCCGGCAGGATGCGGGCGGCGGCGAGCGCCTCGATCAGCGCCTTCATGCCCTCTTCGTCGGTTTCGAGCAGATCGCCGAGGCGGCGGCGCAGCCCGCGCGCCCGCGACCGGCCCGCCGCTTCGGCGCCGAGGATCCAGCGCCGCAATTCGCGCCCCTCCCGCCCGGACAGGCGCACCGAGAACGCCGCATCGGCGGCGTCGAGCAGGTGATGGCCCTCGTCGAAGACATAGCGCGTCGGCACCGTCGCGTCATCGAGCCCGCCCAGCGCCGCCTGCGCCATGACGAGCGCGTGGTTGGCGATGACGATGCGCGCCTGGCGCGCCTTCCTGACGTTCTTCTCGACAAAACAGCGGCGGAAATGCGGGCAGGCCGAATGGATGCACTCGCCGCGACGGTCGGCCAGAGCGTGCGTGCGCCCGCGGCCGATCAATTCGGCAAGCCAGCCGGGGAAATCGCCGGCGATCAGGTCGCCCGCCTCGGTCGCGGAGATCCAGCGGGCGATCAGGCCAAGATCGGCCGCCGCGCGGCCCGGGCGCATCGCCGCCGCGGCGACAGCATCCTCGTAATTGAGCAGGCACAGAAAATTCTCCCGACCCTTGCGGATCGCGACATCGCGGCGCTTGCGCTCGGGATCGGGGTAGAGGCGGTCGAGCTCGTCGGCAATCTGGCTCTGCAGGTTGCGGGTATAGGTCGAGATCCATACCGATCCGCGGTTCTTTTCCGCCCACAGGCTTGCCGGCACGAGATAGCCGAGGGTCTTGCCGACGCCGGTTCCGGCCTCGGCGAGGACCGCCTGCGGCCGGCCGGGTTCGGCGCGCGGCGTGAAGGCGGCGGCGACCGCGGCGGCGTAATCGGCCTGCTGCGGCCGCGGCTCGGCATCGCCGCCGAGCAGCAGGGCCAGCCGGGCGCGCGCCTCCTGCGGCGTTACCGGCGCGTCTGCGGGCGGTGGCGCGGGGGCGCTCTCGGACCATTCCGGCAGCCGCGTCCAGACGCGCAGGCCGGCCGCCCGCTTCACCGCGGCGGGCGCGGCCGCGGGCAGCGCCGCCAGCACCGCCGGCCCCCACGGCCAGCCGCCGCGCGCCATCGCCTCGGCGAGGGCGCGGGTCTCGATCTCGCACTGCTCGCCGAGCCTCTCGAGCAGCGCCCGCGCCGCCGCGAGGAGGGTCAGGCAGCCCTCCGCCGCGCTGCGCGGCGGCGCCAGCCCCAATGCCATGGCAAGGCCGCGCGGCGTCGGCACACAGAAGCGGGCGGGGTGGACGAAGGCGAACAGTTCGAGCAGATCGAGCGCGGGAAAGAGCGGCATCTCCAGCCGGCGCGCCGTGGCGCGCGCATGGCACAGCATCGGCACCGTGTGCTCGAGCCGCCGGCACGCCTCCTCGCGGGAGAGTGCCTCGATCTCGCCATCGGGCAGCAGCCACAGCACCTCGCGGAAGCCGGCAAACAGCACCGGGGTGTGCGGCACCAGGATCGGCCGGCTTTCGCCGGAGGGGAGAGTGCGATAGCGTTCCGACATGAGCCGGGCGCCAGTATGATCGATATCGGCAAAAATCCCACCGCCATCCCCCCATGTTCAGGCCCGCACCGGTGCCCGACCGCTACGCGCTGATCCGGCCGCTGCTGCGCCTGCTGCCCGCCGAGGCCGCGCACCGCCTGTCGATCGCGGCGTTGTCGGCGGGGCTGGCGAACCTGTTGACGGATCGGCCCGCCGGGCCCGATCCGCCGCTGTTGGCGCAGCGTCTCTTCGGCCTCGATTTTCCGAACCCGATCGGGCTCGCCGCCGGCTACGACAAGGAGGCCCGCGTCCCGGACGCCCTGCTGCGCCTCGGCTTCGGGTTTGTCGAGGTAGGCACGGTGACGCCGCGACCGCAGCGCGGCAATCCCAAACCCCGCCTCTTTCGCCTGCAAGAGGACGGGGCGGTCATCAATCGCCTGGGGTTCAACAGCGGCGGGCTCGACGGGGTCGTCGCGCGGCTCGCCCGCCGCCGCGGCCGGCCCGGCATTGTCGGCCTCAATCTCGGCAGCAACCGGGAAAGCGGCGATGCCGCCGCCGATTACGAGGAGGGTATCCGCCGCGCCGCCGGGCTTGTCCATTACCTCGTCATCAATGTCTCCTCGCCGAACACGCCGGGGCTGCGCGAATTGCAGCGCCGTTCCGCGCTCGAGGGGCTGCTGCGCCGCCTGCGCCGGGCGCGCGATGAGAGGGCGCCGGCCGTCCCGCTGCTGGTCAAGATCGCACCGGACCTGACCGCCGGAGAGCGCGAGGACATTGCCGAGGTCGCGCTGGGCGCCGGCATCGACGGCCTTGTCATCGCGAATACGACGCTCGCGCGGCCGGCGGATCTCAAAAGCCGCCACGCCGGCGAGGCGGGCGGGCTCAGCGGCCGGCCGTTATTCGCGCCGGCGACCGCGCTGCTCGCCGATATGTACCGCCTGACCGCAGGCCGGCTGCCGCTGATCGGCGTCGGCGGCGTGGCCGATGCCGCCGACGCCTACGCCAAGATCCGCGCCGGCGCCAGCCTGGTCCAGCTTTATACCGCCCTTGTCTTCGCCGGCCCCGCGCTGGTCGGGCGGATCAAGCGCGAGCTTGCCCTGTTGCTGCGGCGGGACGGCTACGACACGATCGCCGCTGCCGTCGGCGCCGATGCCGGCGGCCGGCCGGCCGGGGTTGCGACCCTCCGCGCTCCGCGGGCGGACGCGCGGCGGGACCGCCGGGGCTGAGGCGATGGCCGCTCGCGCCGAACGGCCCGCCATTCAGGCCGCCATCTCGCCCTCTTCCGGCCACAGCCGGCGAATGTCTTCGGGCAGGGATTGCTTGATCTTGCCGACCTGGCCCGGCGAGACGTGGCGGGAGATCGTCGCGAACACGGCGCGCGCCGCATCGCGTGGGTCGAGCGGCCGGGTATCGTGCAATTCCTCGTTGAGACGGGCGATAAACTCGTCCTGCGTGCGCCACTTCTCGGGCTTGCCGGCGGGACGCCACTGATCGTAATAAACGCCGCGGATCACGATCGGCAGCTGCGCGCCCAGATGCGCCACCTGGTCGAGCGGCAGCCGGTCGCGCAGGGCGTGCAAGACCGCCCGCAGGACATGCCAGGCGACCCTCCGATCGCCGCCGATGCCCGCCATGATCTCGTCGAGCCAGATGTTCGTCGTCTGCACCGTCTTGTCCAGGACTTCAAGGCCGGTAGCGCTCATGCCGCCCTCCTGAAGGATGCCGGTCCAATAGGGGAACGTCGGCGACCCCGGACGGTTTCCGACGGGGGTTCCGGGCCGGCGGGCGGTCACGAACTGCCGGGACCGGCGCCGGAGCGGGCCTTGGCGACCGCCTCCTCGAACTCCGCGACGGTCTCGTATTCGCGCACGCGGCAGCACGGATTGGCGGCGCATTCGGCGATCAGGGCCCGGCGGTCATAGCGCGCCTCTTCGACGCGGCGATAGCGGAACGAGGTTCTGAGCCCCTCGGAGAGCGTGAACGTCTGATAGCAATAGCCGCCATCGCGCTCGATCACTGGTCCGATGAACAGCTCCATGACCTGCATCGCCATCCCAACACAAAACCCGCTCTTCCGTCCTGCCAAGGACGGAAGACCGCCTTTCTCACCGCCTGTGGGGGCGTTCGCGACGGGCATCTATGGCCCCGTCTTCCGCCATTCAAACGGTATGCGGCGGCGCTCCGTTCCGCGCCGCGCCGGCGAATGTGATGCGGCGAGGGTCCGCGAGGTTTTGCGGCCGCCGACACGATATGATGCGGCCCGATGCAACCCTGCGCCGACGGAGCACCATGGCAATCCGACTGATCGACCGGCTCAGCGAACTCGCCCCCCGCTATGACGGTTTCATACTCGATCTATGGGGGGTCATCCACGACGGCACCGCGCCGCTGCCGGGCGCCGTCGAATGCCTTGCCGCGCTTAGAGGCCAAGGCAAACGGGTCGTGCTGTTGTCAAACGCCCCCCGCCGCTCGGCCGATGTCGCCGCGCGGATCGCCCGAATCGGCGTGCCGCCGCTCTACGATCACGTGATGTCGTCGGGGGAGGAGGCGTGGCAGCACCTCGCCCGCCGCGAGGATCCGTTCTATGCGCAATTGGGGCGGCGCTGTCTGCATATCGGTTCCGAGCGCGACATCGGCATGCGCGAGGGACTGCCGCTCGAATTCGTCGAGCGGGTCGGCGAGGCGGAGCTGATCCTCAATACCGGACCTGCCGGCTGGGACGATCGCCTCGAGGATTATGACGCGATCCTGCAACAAGCCCGCGCGCGTGATCTGCCGATGATCTGCGCCAATCCCGACCGCGTCGTCCGGTATCGGGGCCGCTTGGCGCTGTGCGCCGGGGCGCTGGCGCAGCGCTATGAAGAATGGGGCGGCCGCGTGCGCTGGCACGGCAAACCCTACCCCTCGATCTATGAAACCTGCCTCGGCCTGCTCGGGATCGGCGACCGCACGCGCATTCTGGCGATCGGCGACAGCCTGGACACCGACATCGCCGGCGCCGCCGTCGCCGGTCTCGACAGCCTGTTGATCATCGGCGGCATCCATGCCGGAGAATTCACCGCCGCCGACGGCACCCCGGATCTCGAGCGCATCGCGGCGGCTCTGGCCGCCCTCGCCCGCCGCCCGGTCGGGGTCTCTACCGTCCTGCGCTGGTAAGGCCGCAACCGCTCAGTCGGCCGGCTGCTTCGGCAGCTTCTGCCGCAGACCGGTGTCGTAGGCCAGCGCCGCCGCGGTCAGCACCGCGCCGTCGGCCTGTTCGCGCACCAGGCCCTTGCGCACAAGCGCCGCCCATACCGCCGGGTTGGCGAGCCCGGTGGCATCGCGCGCGGCGATGGTCACCGCGCCGAGATGGAAGTGGTCGCCATGCGCCAGCGGCAGGCGGGTAATCAGCACGCTGCCCGGCTCTTCGCCGGGCCGGGCATGCTCCGGCGAGCGGGCGATCAGCTGCAGCAGGGCCAGGGTCTTGAGCTGCAGCGGGTTGAGCCTCAGCGGGTTGCGGCGCGGCGGCATCGTCGGAGCTCACGGCGGCGGGGCGGCGGGACGCTCACGGTGCCGGACCCGGTGCGGGCGCTCGCGTCCACGCCCGCTCCAGCACAGCTCGGCGACCAGCGGCAGGTGGTCGGAAGCCAGCCGCGCGAGCGGCGAGCGGTATACCGCAACCTCGCGCAATACGGCCGGTCCGGCGATGTAGATGCGGTCGAGCGGCAGCACCGGCATCCAGGACGGGAAGGTGCGCGCGGCCGCCCCGGGGCCGAGCCGGCGGTCGAGCGGGCGCAGGCAGCCGCGGCGCCCGCGCCATTCGTTGAGATCGCCCATCACCAGCACCGCATGCGGCGGGGGGCGATCGGGCGCCGGGGCTTCGCCGAGCGCCGCCATCAGCCGGCTGGCCTGCCAGCGCCGTTCGGCGGGCCGCAGGCCGAAATGCGTCGCCAGCACGCGCAGCACGCGCGTGCCGACCAGCAGGTCGGCGTCGATCGCGCCGCGCGGCTCGTAATCGCCGACCGAGAGGTCGATCGTGCGCACCGAGAGCACCGGAAAGCGCGTCAGGATGGCGTTGCCGAAGCGGCCGCGCTGCTCAGGGATGCCGGTGCCGGCGATGGCCGTAAGGCCGGTCGCCGCGCCGAGATAGGCCCATTGATCGGCAAACGGGGCAGGCCGCCGCCTCGCGTCGACCTCCTGCAGGCAGGCGATGTCGGGATCGATTTCGCGCAGCACCGCCGCGATCCGCGCCGGATCGCAGCGGCGATCGACGCCGACGCAGGTGTGGATGTTGTAGGTGACGACCCGCACGCTCGGCGCGGCGACGGCGGCCGCGGCAAAAAGGGGCAAGGCGGCGCGGTCGTCCGGCATCACCCAGCTCCAAGGGCGGCGGGCGCGGCAGGCGGGACCGTCGCGTTGCGGATTGCGTCGAGCTGCGCCATCGCCTCAAAAACCGACGGCATTGCTATATAGCGACGGCGAGGCAGCAGGCAGGAGAGAGCAGCATGCTGAAAGGCAAGACCGCGATCGTCACCGGCTCGACCAGCGGCATCGGCCGCGGCATCGCCGAAGCGCTGGCGGCCGCGGGCTGCCGGGTCATGTTGAACGGATTCGGCGAAGCCGACGAGATCGCGGCGCTGCAGAGCGCGATCGCGCAGCGCTTCGGGGTCGAGGTCGCCTATTCGCCGGCCGACATGGCCAGGCCAGGCGAGATTCGCGACCTTGTGTCGCAGACCGTGCGGCGCTTCGGCGGGGTCGACATCCTCGTCAACAACGCCGGCATCCAGCACGTCGCCAAGCTGGTCGACTTCCCCGAGGAGCGCTGGGACGCGGTCATCGCCGTCAATCTTTCCGCCGCCTTCCATGCGACGAAGGCGGCGCTGCCGCACATGCTGGCGCGCCGGTGGGGGCGGATCATCAATATCGCCTCGGCGCACGGGCTCGTCGCCAGCGGCGAGAAGGCGGCCTATGTCGCGGCCAAGCACGGGCTCGTCGGGCTGACCAAAGTGGTGGCGATCGAGACCGCCAATGCGGGCATCACCTGCAATGCCATCTGCCCCGGCTGGGTGCTGACGCCGCTCGTGCAGCGACAGATCGAAACCCGCGCGGCGGCGCAGGGCATCCCGCTGGAACAGGCGCGCCTCGACCTCGTGCGCGAGAAGCAGCCGATGCTCGACTACACGACGCCGCAGCAGATCGGCGCGCTGGCCGTCTTCCTGTGCGGCGAGGCGGCGGCGACGATGACCGGCGCGGCATTGCCGATCGATGGCGGCTGGATCGCGCAGTGAGACAGATGCGCTAGGCCCGTTGCAGGCGGCGCTCATGAACGTCGAGATGGCAGAAGGCGGCGGTCAGCAGCGGGGCGGCGATGCCGAGGGCGCGGGCGCGGCGCAGCATGTCGCCGAGGATCGCATCGGCCTCGGTGCGCGCCCCGGCTTCGAGGTCGCGCCGCATCGAGGCGCTGAAATCGCTGCCGCGCTCGCACAGCAGCCTGCGGTACTGCGCGCGCCGATCCGCCCGCGGCGGGTGGCCCGAAGCCGCCGCCACCCGTTCGCATTCCTCGATGAAGGCGAGCATCAGGCTTTCGCCGTCCGCCGTCGCCATGATCTCGCCGACCGAGCCGCGCATCAGGCAGGTCATGCCGGCGAGCGCGGTGATCATCACGAACTTTTCCCACATCTCGGACAGGATGGCGGCGCTCGCCGCGGCCTCGACGCCGGCGGCGGCGAAGGCCGCCGCAATCGCCCGCGCCCGCTCGCCGGCCGCGCCGCCGCGCTCGCCGCAGACGAGCGCGGCCGAGCGGGTCAGATGGCGGATGATGCCGCTCTCGGTCAAGGTGGCGCCGATATAGGCGGCGCCGCCCAGCACCGCGGCGGCTCCGAAGGCGGCGTCGAGACGATCGAGATGCGCAATCCCGTTGAGCAATGGCAGGATGACCGAATCGGGCCCGACCGCCGGGCCGATCGCGGCGATCGCCGCATCGAGATCGTAGGCCTTGGCCGTTAACACGATCGTATCAAAACGGCCGGCCAGGGTCTCGGCGGTGACGGTCCGCACCTTCAGGCGCAGATCGCCGAGCGGGCTGTCGACGACAAGGCCGCGCTCTGCGAGCGTCGCCGCCCGCCGCGGCCGCACGAGAAAGGTGACGTCGGCGCCCGCGGCGGCGAGGCGGCCGCCGAAATAGCCGCCGAGCGCGCCGGCGCCGAGCACGAGGAAGCGCATCGCCATCGCCGGGCCCCGCTGATCGCTTGCCTGGCTTCTCCGAAAGCCGGCCGCACACTAGCGGAGCCGCCGGCGGTTGCAAGCCCGCAAACATCGAAACCGAGAGATCTGATACTCTGCCAAACAACGGATGAGACAACGCCATGCTCGACAGAAAATATGCCGCGTTCGGGGGTCGTCTGGTCATTGTCGGCTTCGGCAGCATCGGCCAGGGTGCACTGCCGCTGCTGTTGCGCCATCTCGAGATCCGGCCCCAGCAAATCGCGATCATCACCGCCGAGCCGCGCGGGCGCGAAATCGCCGCCGAATACGGCATCCCCTTCATCGAAAAGCCGCTGACCCGCGAGAATTATCGGGAAACGCTCGACCCGTGGCTCGGGCCCGGCGATTTCCTGCTCAATGTCGCGGTTGAGGTGTCGAGCCTGGCCCTGATCGAGCTGTGCCAGCAAAAAGGCGCGCTCTATCTCGACACCTGCATCGAGCCGTGGGCCGGCGGTTACACCGATCCCGGCCTGTCGCCCTCGGAGCGCTCGAACTATGCCTTGCGCGAGCGCGCTCTGGCGCTGCGCCGGCGCTATCCCGAGGGCCCCACCGCGGTCCTGACGCACGGCGCCAATCCCGGGCTCGTCTCGCATTTCGTCAAGCAGGCGCTGCTCGACATGGCCGCCGATTCCGGCCTTGGCGGGCGCCGGCCGCACGGCCGCGCCGAATGGGCCGAGCTTGCCTGGCGGCTCGGCATCAAGGTCATCCATATCGCCGAGCGCGACACGCAGGTCGCGGCGATCCCGAAAGCGCCGGGAGAGTTCGTCAATACCTGGTCCATCGAAGGTTTTGTCGGCGAGGGCTCGCAGCCGGCCGAGCTCGGCTGGGGGACGCATGAGCGGCATTTTCCGGAAGACGGGCGCCGTCACGATTTCGGCTGCGGCGCCGCGATCTACCTGCTGCGGCCCGGCGCGGCGACGCGGGTGCGCAGCTGGACGCCGCTCGAAGGCCCCTATCACGGCTTCCTGATCACCCACGGTGAATCGATCTCGATCGCCGATTATCTGACCCTTCGCCGGGGCGGCGAGGTTCTCTACCGCCCGACCTGTCATTATGCCTATCACCCCTGCGACGATGCGGTGCTGAGCCTGCACGAATATGCCGGCAAGAACTGGCGGCTGCAGTCCCGCCACCGGCTGATGATGGACGAGATCGAAAGCGGCATCGACGAACTCGGGGTGTTGTTGATGGGCGCGGCCAGGGGCGCCTACTGGTACGGCTCGCGGCTGTCGATTGCGGAGGCGCGGCGGGTGGCGCCGCACAACAACGCCACCTCGCTGCAGGTCACCGCGGCGGTGCTTGGCGGCACGATCTGGGCGATCGAGCATCCGCGCCGCGGCATTGTCGAGCCGGAGGAAATGGACTTCGTTCGGATCCTCGAGATCGCCCGGCCCTATCTTGGCGAGGTCCTCGGGGTATGGGGCGATTGGACCCCGCTTGCCGACCGCGAAAGGCTGTTCCCGGAGGATCTCGATCGCGAGGATCCCTGGCAGTTCAAGAACATCCGCGTCGTATGAGGCCGCGGGCCGCGGCCGGAAAATCGGCGGATCGCGGAGGCAACCGGCGGCTTAGTGCCGGAAATGCCGCGTGCCGGTGAACACCATCGCGACCCCGGCCTTGTCGGCGACGGCGATGATCTCGGCATCGCGGCGCGAGCCGCCGGGCTGCAGGATGGCCGTCGCCCCGGCGGCGATCGCCGCCTCGACCCCGTCGGCGAACGGAAAGAAGGCGTCCGAAGCAACGACCGAGCCTGCCGTCGCCGGCGCCGCGAGCCCGGCCGCGCGGCCCGCCTGCGCCGCCTTCTGGGCGGCGATGACGACGCTGTCGACCCGGCTCATCTGGCCGGCGCCGATGCCGACCGTGGCGCCGTCGCGGGCGAAGACGATCGCATTCGACTTGACGTGCTTTGCCACCGCCTCGGCGAACAGCAGATCGGCGATCTCCGCCTCGCTCGGCGCCCGGCGGGTGACGGTGCGCAGCTCCTCGCGCCGGCACAGCCGCGCGTCGCGCTGTTGCACGAGCAATCCGCCGGCGAGCGAGCGCAGGCTTTGCCCGGGTGCGGCGGGATCCGGCAAGCCGCCGGTGACGAGCAGGCGCAGCCCCGGTTTCGCCGCGAGGACGGCGGCCGCCTCCTCGTCGACCGCGGGGGCGATCACGACTTCGACAAAGATCCGCGCGATCGCGGCGGCGGTCGCCGCGTCAAGCGGCCGGTTCAGGGCGACGACGCCGCCAAAGGCGCTCACCGGATCGCAGGCCAGCGCCTTCTCCCACGCCGCGCACGGCGCGGCGCCGAGGGCGACGCCGCAGGGATTGGCGTGCTTGACGATGGCGACCGCCGGGCGGGTGAATTCGGCGACCAGCTCGAAAGCGGCGTCGGCGTCGGCGTAATTGTTGTAGGACAGCTCCTTGCCCTGCAATTGCCGCGCGCTCGCGACCCCGGGCCGGGCCTCGCCGGCCCGATAGAAGGCGGCCTCCTGATGCGGGTTCTCGCCGTAGCGCGGCCGCGCCGCCAGCCGGGCGGCGACGACCAGGGTCTCGGGGAACGCGACGCCCTCCTCGCGCGCCATCCACGCCGCGATCGCCGCGTCATAGGCGGCGGTTGCGGCGAAGGCCTTGGCCGCCAGCGCCCGCCTCGTGGCGACAGTGAGCGCGCCGTCATGGGCGGCAAGCTCGGCCAGGATCTTCTGATAATCGGCCGGATCGATGACGACCGCGACGTCTTGATGGTTCTTGGCGGCGGCGCGGATCAGCGCCGGGCCGCCGATATCGATGTTTTCAAGACAGGCCTCGCGCCCGGCGCCGGCGGCGAGGGTCGCGGCGAAAGGGTAGAGATTGCAGACGAGGAGGTCGATCGGCGCGATCCCATGCGCCGCCAGCGCCGCCCTGTGCTCGGCGCGCTCGCGCTGCGCCAGCAGGCCGGCATGGATCGCCGGATGCAGCGTCTTGACGCGGCCGTCGAGCAGTTCGGGAAAGCCGGTCACCGCCGCCACTTCGGTGACGGGAAGGCCGGCGGCGGCGAGCGCGCGGGCGGTGCCGCCGGTCGAGAGCAGCGCCACGCCGCGCGCCGCCAGGGCGGCGGCGAACGCGACGAGCCCGCTCTTGTCGCTGACCGAGAGCAGCGCCCGGCGGATCTGACGCATGGCGGCGTTCATCGCCGCAGCATCGTCAAATCAGCGGCCGCGCACAAGCCCGAGCAGCAGGATCGCGACAATCGCTATCGCCAGCCCGAGCGCGCCGGCGCCGGCGCCGTTCTCGGCCGCCCAGCCGCACAGGATCAGCGCCAGATCGGCGACGGCGACGCGCCGCACGACCGCGGCATGGGCAAGGCCGCGCTGCACCGCGCGCTGATAGAAGTGCCGACGGTGCGCCAGCCAGACCCGCTCGCCGCGCAGCAGCCGCCAGAGCAGCGTCAAAGTCGCGTCGGCGAGGAAATAAAGCGGCAGGATCAGCGCGATCTTCCAGCGGCCGCGCAGCGCGAGATCGAGCAGCAAAAAGCCGATCAGATAGCCGAGCGGCGCGCTGCCGACATCGCCGAGAAAGATGCGGGCCGGCGACCAGTTCCAGACGAGAAATCCGGCCGCCGCCCCGATGATGGCGGCGGCGAGAGCAGCCATCCCGGGATCGACCCCGGCGCCGAGGCCGGCGAACAGCACGAGCCCGCCGCCGATCGCCGCCGCCTCGCCGCCGGCGAGCCCGTCGATGCCGTCCATGAAATTGAAGGCGTTGACGAACCAGAGCCATGACAGGCCCGCCGCGGCGAGGGCCGGCGCCGGCCCGAACCGGTCCGGCGGCGGGGCGCCCTGCGCTGTCAGCGCCGCCAAGCCGAGAGCGACCGCGGCGCCCTGGACGAGCAGGCGGAGGGCCGGCGACACGCCGCGTCTGTCGTCGATCCACGACACTCCGGCAAGCAGGCTTGTGCCGAGCGCCGCCGCACCGACCCAGGGCGGCGTGCGGCCGGCGAGCCACAGCCCGATCCATGCGCAGAGCACCGCGCCGATAACGGCGATGCCGCCGCCGCGCGGCGTCGGCACGGTATGCGAGGAGCGTTCATTCGGGACGTCGAGGAGCGCCCGGCGGCGCAGCACCGGGATCAGCGCCCGCGTGCCGAGGCACGACAGCAAGCCGGCGCCCGCGCCGGCGGCGGCGGCCAGCGCCGCCGCCGGCGCCGCAAGATGCGCCAGCGCCACCGGGCTAATCGTGGCCGGGCTGAGGCGGCTCGCGGCGCAACGCCCAGCGCACCGTCGAGCCGCCGCCTTCGACCGTGCCGCTGAGCATCACCTGCTGCGTGCGGCGCGGCTTGCCCGAACCGAGATAGACGCTTTCCCCGAGGCTAAGCGTCGCGCCGGCGGCGCGCAGCCGCCAGCGCGCCCCGCTCGGCAGGCGCAGCAAAGCGACGCCGTCCTGTTGGTCGAGCGCGGTCTCGACCGAGGGATGCAGGTGGAAGCGCACCGTGAACTTCGCGCCGGGCCGGCCGGTCAGCGTCTCCTCGCCGCGGATGTCCTCGCCGTCGGCGGCGAGAAACAATTGCCGCGAATAGACGAGGCCGAAGCGGGTGCGGTAACCGTCATGGCTGGCGACGACCCATTGCTGTCCTTCATGCTCGGCGCGCTCGCTGGTGACCGTATGCGGCATGCGGCCGAGCGTGCCGTCGGCGCGGATCTCGACCGCATTGGTGTCGGCGACAACCAGCACGGAATGCGCCGCGCTTGCCCGCGACAGCCGCGAGCGGGCGCCGCGATAGGCGCCGCAATTGACTATGATCCGCTCGCCTTCATGGCTCATCTCGAAGGACAGGATCCCGGCATGGGCCGCCTCGTCGAAACCGCGCGGCGGCGGTTTGCCGGCATCGAGCAGAATGAGGCTTTTGCCGGCCTGCAGGCGGTGAAAGCCGCTGTGTGCGGCATATGCCGGCGCCGCCGTCTTGGTTTCCGACTGGGCCAGCACGAGGTCGATCAGGACCGCGTCCTCTTCGAAGGAGCCGTTGAACAGCGCCAGGCGCCGGTCGCCATGCCGGAACAGCCGCAGGATCGGCGCCATCCGCGCGATCGCGTCCTGCAGCAGGGCGGGGATCTCGCCGCCCGCCGCCCGCAGCACGGCGCGCGTATCGATCAGATCCTGCAGCACCTGCAGCTGCAGGGACGGGTTGCGCGAGCGATGCCCGCCATCCTCGAGGATCTGCGCCGGGATCTCGCGCAGCAGCAGCCGCACGACTTTGCCGAGCTTGGCCTTGGAGCCGGCGAGGGCGGCCATGCCGGCGATCAGGCCTTTCAGAGCCCGGATGCGGGCGGCGCCGTTTTGCTCCCAGGCCGCCGTCCGCCACAAATGGCGCAATTGCGCAACCAGGCTTTCCAGCACCATGCGGCGCAGCGCCGGATCGGCGCCGCGTCCGGCGATCTCGTCGAAATGGGTGATCCAGGCAAAGATCCGCGTCGCCAGCACGTCCGAGCGCCAAGCGACGCCGCGCAGGCGGCTGTTGTCGGCAATCCAGCTATGGACCAGGGCGCGGGCGCCGTCGCGGCCGGCGCTGCCGGCGGCGAGGAGGTCGCCAAGCCAGTCGAAACCGTGCCAGGCGGCCAGCCAATCCTCGCCGGCGTCGGGCGGGAACCAGCGCGGCGACGGGTTGCGCACCACCGCGCCCGCCAGGGCGATGTCGCCGGCGGCGATCAGCGCGCCTTTTTGGGCCTCGCCCGGCCAGCGCGGCCCGATCTTGAGCCGCAGATCGGCGGGCACCGGCCCCATCAGCGTGCGCCGGTAAAGCCGGCCGCCCTTCAGCGCCTGCAGCGCATCGCGCCGCAGCCGGGTCAGCAGGCCGGGCGCCGCCCCGGACGAGGAGCGCCCGAGCGATCCGTGCCGCTGCCCGGAGAGGTCCGTCACCATGAGCCCGGCATGCCGCCGCGCGATCGCCGCGATCCGGCGGCAGGCCGGGCCCAAACGCATTGCCGGAGCGAGAATCGCATGGGCGCTTCGTAACAAGGAACGGGGGCCGCTGCAAGCGGCCCCGCGCCCGTGCGGGTTGCGCCCCGCACGGGCGCCGAAGCGCTTGCTGGGAAAGGCGTCGTGATCGGCCGGATTGATCTCCCGAAGGCTCTCTCTACCGGGAGCAGCAGCCGAACAGCGCCCGTCAACCCGAATCGCGCTTGATCAGGCGCGCGCAGAAGAATCCGTCGATGCCGTCATATTCGGCGAGATGACAGGGCAGGGTGCGCAGATCGCCCTCAGGCGTGATCCATTCGGCATGATCGCCGATCTCGGCGGGGGCGATCGCCTGCCGGACAACCGGGGCGCCTTCGCGCAACAGCGCGGCAATGCGCTCCGGGCCCTCTTCCGGCTCGAGGGAGCAGGTGCAATAGACCAGGATGCCGCCCGGCCGCAGCATCTCGATCGCGGCGCGCAACAGATTCTGCTGCACCGCCGCCAGACGCACGACATCCTCCGGGGTTTTCAGATGCGGCACGTCGGGGTGGCGGCGGATGGCTCCGGTGGTCGTGCACGGCGCATCGAGCAGCACCGCATCGGCGGGATGCGGCGGGCGCCAAGTCAGAGCGTCCGCCACCACCGCCTCGATCGGCAGGCCGAGCCGTTCGAGATTGGCGATCAGCCGTTCGAGCCGGCGGGTCGAGCGATCGACCGCGGTGACGCGGGCGCCCTTGGCGGCCAGCTGGGCCGTCTTGCCGCCGGGCGCGGCGCACAGATCGATGACGTACCGCCCGGCCACATCGCCGAACAGCCGCGCCGGCAACGCCGCGGCGGCGTCCTGCACCCACCAGGCGCCCTCGGCGTAGCCGGGCAGCATCATCACCGAGCCGCCGGCGGCCCGGCGCAGGGTCCCGGTGGGCAGCAGAATGCCGTTGAGCTTCTCGCACCACGCCTCGACATCCGCGCGCAGGCTCAGATCAAGCGGCGCCTCCTTCAGATGCGCGTTCGCGATCGCCCGCGCGGTCTCTTCTCCATAGGTCCGGCTCCATGAGCGCCACAGCCAGTCGGGCGTGTTGAGCCGGGGCGCATCCTGCGCGGCGACCCGCTCGGCGCCCTCGACGGACAGGCGCCGCAGCACGGCGTTGACGAGGCCCTTGTGGGACAGCAGGCCGCGGCTATGCGCCAGATCGACGCTGGTGGCGACCGCCGCATGCGGCGGCGTGCGCAGGAACAACAGCTGCGCGACGCCGAGGCGCAGGATGTCCTGAACGACGGCCGCCCGCGGCGCGAGCGGCGTGTTCAGGCATTCGGCGATCAGCGCGTCGATCTGGCCCAGCCGCCGCAATACCGTCGCCACCAGCAGCCGGGCGAAGGCGCGATCGCGGCCGGAGAGCTGGTGCATGACCGGATTGTCCTCGATCGCATCGTCGAGGGGGCGCTTGCGGCGCAATACCGCAGCGATCAGATCGAGCGCGACATCGCGCGCGGTCGCCGGTTGGGACATCAAGATTCTGTTTTAAATCCTGTCCAATTCAGCCGCGCCAAGACGGGCCTCCCCGCGGTGAACGCGAAACGCCGGGCTGCGGATTTTGTTCCCGGGAGACGGCAAGCCCTTTCCCGGGCGCAAGCGATTGCCGCCGCCGGCCTTCCCGCATATATACCGGGCATGGATCCGCAAACCCCTGCCGACAAGAACGAGCGGCGTCCGGTCGACCCCGCGGACAAACCGCCCCCGCCGCGCGAGATCGGCGGGCCGCAGGGCCCCGAGCCGACCCGCTACGGCGACTGGGAATATAACGGCCGCTGTACCGACTTCTGAGCGCCGCACGCCGCTCACCCTTCCGCCGTAGCCCGCCCTCGACGGCGGAGCGGCCCTATGATCGGCCTGCGATTTTGGCAGAAGGATGAAGTCTTGCGAGAAAGGTGCCGAGGCCGCATGCCGCGGCATCGCAAGACCCGTCTTGTCCGGCCTTCAACCGGCCCTGGCGGGAGCGCCGACGGCCGAAATCGGGGTCCAGGCCGGCGGGTCGCTGGCGGGGAAGCTGTCGCTTGCGGCGCGATCGACCGCATCCTGCGGCTCCGGCATATGGCGCCCGTTGGCGGTATCGATCTCGAGCCGGCGATAGATCGGACAATAGCCGGTAAGGCCGCGCTGCAGCAGCGCGCCGCCGACCAGCGCCGCCGCCGCGTTCAGCACCGAGGGCCGCCGGATCCCGTTGGCCAGCAGGGCGGCGCCGACCATTCCGCAGGCAATGCGTTCGCCCGTGCCGACATTGATCGGCGCGCCGCGCGCCGCGAGATTCGCCCACATCCCATCCTCCGCACGCAGGGATCCCGTCGGCGAACGCCGCCGCCGGGTCCGGGTTCCGGCGCTCAAAAGCCGGGCGGCCGGCGCTTGTACCATTCGGTCTCACGCTCATAGGCGCGGCCGATCCGGAACAGCCGGGCCTCGGCAAAGGGGCGCCCGATCAGTTGCACGCCGAACGGCAGCCCGTTCGCGGTGAAACCGGCCGGCAGCGCCAGGCTCGGCAGGCCGAGATAGTTGATCGGCCGGCAGCAGCGGACGAGCAGGCCCAGCGTCGCGTCCATCGCCGCGGAGCCGCCGACATCGGTGTCGGCAATGGTCGGCGTCGGGATCGGCAGGACCGGCGCCAGCATCGCATCGACGCGGTCGAGAACGGCGCGGCCAAAGGCTTCCAGATGCCGCGCCCGCAGCATCACCGCTTCGAGATAGCGCGTGGCGGGATGATGAAAGCCGATCTCGAGGCGGGTGCGCACCTGCTCGGAATAATCCTGCGGGCGCTCGCGGAACCAGTTGCCATGGATCGCCGCCGCTTCGGCCGCGATGACGATCGCGGCGAGCGCCGAGATCTCCTCGATCGCGGGCGGGCTCACCGTCAGGATCTCGGCGCCGAGCGCGCGGTAGGTGTCGACGACGGCATCGTAGAGGCTCTGCGTTTCCGCGTTCATGCCGTCGAGGAAATACGCGTCCGGCACCCCGAGCTTGAGGCCGCGCACGCCGGCTTCGAGCTCCCCGGCCCAGCGCGGCGCCGGCACCTCGCGGCTGGTCGGATCCTCGGGATCGGCGCCGGAGATGATCTCGGTCAACAGCGCGCAGTCGCGCACGGTGCGCGCCAGCGGGCCGATCGTGTCGAGCGTGAAAGAAAGCGGCATCGCGCCGTAGCGGCTGACCCGTCCCGAGGTCGTCTTGAGGCCGACAAGGCCGCACAGCGCGGCCGGGATGCGCACCGAGCCGCCGGTGTCGGAGCCCAGCGCGCCGAACACCAGCCGGGCGGCAACCGCGGCGCCGGAGCCGCTCGACGAGCCGCCGGTGATGTGAGCGGTCGACCAGGGGTTGCGGCAATGGCCGAAATGCGCGTTGTGCCCGGTCGGGCCGTAGGCGAACTCGTTCATATGAAGGGCCGCGAGCTGCAGGGCGCCGGCGGCGTCGAGGCGGCGCAGCACGGTGGCGGTGTGGTCGGGAACGAAGTCGCGGCGGATCCTGGAGCCGCAGGTCACGACCTTGCCGGCCCGATAGAACATGTCCTTGTGGGCGAGCGGGACCCCGTGCAGCGGCCCTAGAACCCGGCCGTCGGCGAGCGCGGCGTCGGCGGCCGCGGCGGCGGCGAGGGCGTCCTCGCGGTCGAGGCGAAGGACGCAGTTGAGGCGCGGCTGCGCCGCTTCGAGGCGGGCGAGGCAGGTCTCGGCCGCTTCGCGTGCCGACAATTCCTTGTTCCGGATCGCCGCGGCGAGGCCGACGAGATCGTATTCGCTCAGATCTCTCACTGTTCGTCTCCCTGCCAGCGGCGCTGCACGCGCCAGAATAGGGCGGGCTCGCAATCGAAAGGCAATGCCCGGCGCGCGGCCGCCGCGGCGGCGGCCAGCCGGTCGAGCGAATCGGCAAGCGCGGCGGCGCGCTCGGGCGAGAGGTCGAGGTCCTGGGCCGCGCGGGCCCAGCTCCGGACGGTTTCCGCCTGCAACTTCGCCATGGCGCCCTCCTGCAACGTGACGGTCGAACCGGGACCATAATTTGCCGGATAATGGGGCCCGTTGGAAAGGCGCCGTCGGCGCCGGGGAGGCCGGCGGCGGAGAAGCGGGGGGATGCATGCGGCGCGCGCGGGAGCGGCCGGCGAGGATCGAGCCGAAGCTGTTCGGCGAGCGGATAGGGCGCCGGGCTCCGTCCGCGCCGGCGCCGGGGCAAGCGGGAAAACCGCCGGCCCGGCGCCGCGGCCGCCGGCGGCTGTGGGGCGGCGCCCTGAAGTTCGCGGTATTGCTGCTGTTATGGGCGCTCATCCTCGGCGGCGGCTTCGTCCTTTATTGCGCGCTCACGCTGCCCGATACGAGCCGGATCGAGACCGGCGCGCGGCGGCCAAGCCTTACAATCCTCGCCCGGGACGGCAGTCTGCTGGCGACTTATGGCGACCTGTTCGGCCGGGCGCTGTCGCTGCGGCAGATGTCCCCCTATCTGCCGGAAGCGGTCATCGCCACCGAGGATCGCCGCTTCTACAGCAATTTCGGCATCGATCCGATCGGCATCCTGCGCGCCGCCATTGCCGATCTGAAAGCCGGCCATATCGTCGAGGGCGGCAGCACGATCACCCAGCAGCTGGCCAGGAACCTGTTCCTGTCGCCGGCGCGCAGCTGGGCGCGCAAGGTGCGGGAGATATTGCTGGCGCTGTGGCTCGATCACCGTTTCACGAAGAACCAGATCCTCGCGATCTATCTGAACCGGGTCTATTTCGGCGCCGGCACTTACGGGGTCGACGCCGCGGCGCACCGCTATTTCGGAAAATCGGCGCGCCGGCTCACCCTCTACGAAAGCGCCGAGCTCGCCGGCCTGTTGCAGGCGCCAAGCCGCCTCAATCCGCTGCGCGATCGCCGCGAGGCGAGGGCGCGCACCGCCCAGGTCCTCGCCGATATGGTTGCCGCCGGCTATATCAGCGCCGGCCAGATGGCCGCTGCGCTGCGCGCCGGGACGCAGTACGCCGCCCCCCTCTCCCGGCCCGGGGTGCGCTATTTCACCGATTGGATCGCCGAGCAGGCCAGGGATTATGTCGGCGATCGCAACCGCGACCTGACGATCCTGACCACGCTCGACCCGCGCCTTGAGGCCGAGGCCGTCTCGGCCCTCGACGAGACCATCGCGCGCGCCGGCGGCAAGGCGCGGGTCAGCGAGGGCGCGCTGGTGGCGATGACGCCGGACGGGGCCGTGCGCGCGATGGTCGGCGGCCTTGATTATGACGACAGCCAGTTCAATCGGGCGACCGAGGCCGAGCGCCAGCCCGGCTCGGCCTTCAAGCCGTTCGTCTATCTGGCCGGGCTCGAGGCGGGGCTGACGCCCGACCAGCGCTTTGTCGACGCGCCGATCCGGATCGGCAATTGGCGCCCGCGCGATTACGGCCGCCGCTATCGCGGCGCGGTGACGATGGCCGATGCGCTGGCGCAGTCGATCAATACGGTCGCGGTCGAAGTGGCGCTGCGCGCCGGGCTCGACAATGTCGTGGCCGTCGCCCACCGTCTCGGCATCACCTCGCCGCTCACTCCCGAACCGAGCTTGGCTCTCGGCACCGGTGCGGTCAATCTGCTGGAACTGGTCTCGGCTTATGCGCCGTTCGCCAATGGCGGCATCGGCGTGTGGCCCTACGGCATCCTCGAGATCCGCGACGGCAGCGGCAGGATCCTGTTCCGCCGCAGCGGATCGGGGATCGGACGGGTGGTCAGCCGGCGATGCGTCGGGATGATGAACCAGATGCTGAGCGGCGTCATCCAATACGGCACCGGCCGGGCGGCGGCATTGCCGCGCCCGGCCGCCGGCAAGACCGGCACGAGCCAGGATTATCGCGACGCCTGGTTTGTCGGCTATACCGCCGATCTCGTCGCCGGGGTGTGGCTCGGCAATGACGACGATTCGCCGATGAAAGGGGTCGTCGGCGGCTCGCTGCCGGCGGCGATCTGGCATCGCTTTATGCTGGCCGCCACCCGCTTGATGCCGGTGCGGCCGCTGCCCGGAATGCCGGCACCGGCGGTCAGCGCCGCGGCTCCCGCCGCTCCGGCGCGGAGCGGCGGCCTCATCGACGAGCTTCTGAGCCTGTTCAGGGCGCGCGCCTCGCCGGATTCCTACCCGCCGGGCGGCGGCGCCTCCGAAGATCAAGGCGGGTATTGATCCGGTGTCCGCCTGTCCCGCCGCGTTCGAGGAGCATGCGGTGCTGGCCGACGGCACTCGGATCTTTCTGCGTCCGCTGCGCCCCGAGGACGCTCCGCTGTTGCAGGATCTCCTCGCGCACATGTCCGAGGAGGACCGGCGGCTGCGGTTTTTCGCACCGATCCGTGAGCTTCCCGAGGGGTTGCGGCGGCAGCTGACGCAGGTCGACTACAAGGAAAGGATTGCGCTTCTGGCCTTCAACGCCGATGACGGCACGATCCTGGGCGTCGTCCGCCTGGCGGGCCTGCCGCAGACGAAGCGCGCCGAATTCGCGGTGGCGCTGCGCAGCGACTGGAAGGGCCGCGGGCTTGGCTGGCTGCTGATGCAGCGCATGCTCGACCTGGCCGCGCGCCTCGGCTTTGCCGAGGTGTTCGGTTACGTGCTGCGCGACAATCAGCGCATGCTCGAAATGTGCCGGGAGATGGGCTTTATCGCCGCGCCGGCACCCGGGGATGCGGAGAGCCTCATCGTGCGGCGCGCGGTCAGCGGCGGCCGCGCGCCGTGAATTCCGCCGCCGGATCCGGGAGAGCCCTCACCCTTCCCCGGTCCGTGACCGGCCCGAGGGCCGCTCGGCGAGGGCTCCGGAGCGCCCCGACAATCGGGCGCCGGCTTCTAGCGCAATGGCGAGAACGCGGCCGGGACGACCAGCATGTTCTCCTGCCTGACGAACATGCCGCGGGTGGCGGGCGGCCAATTGCCACTCTTGCGCGCTTCCTCGCGAATACGGAAGCGCTCGGCCGCATCCTTATAGGCCCAGATATGAATCCACTGGTTCAGCGGTCCGAGCTCGGTATAGCCGCAGGCCGCCAGCGGCGACAACTTGACGCGCTGTTCGATCCGCTCGGCCCAGCGCTCAATGACCGTCGGCGCCACTCCGGGCAGCATCGTATAGGTTCGAATCTCATAAAGGTTGCCGAGCTGGCGCGGCGTGAAGGGCGGTGAGAACGGCGCGGCGACGACGATCTTGCTCTCCATCTCGACGATGAATTCGCGGATTTCGGGCGGCCAGCCGGGGATCTTCTCGGCGCGCACCCGGGTGCGGTGCTGTAGATCGTCATAGGGCCAGATATGGATGATCTGGTTGAGCGGCCCGACCTCCGTATGAAAAAAGGCGCCGAGCGGCGAGACCTTGACGCGTTCGCTCAACGCCTTTTCGAACCGCTCTTCGACCGTCGGCAGGGTGCCCGGCTGCAAACGGTAGGTGCGCATCTCGAAGATCATCGCCCTCTCCCCTCAGAAGTTCGGCGCCGCCATTCTATCGGGGCGAGAGCCCGCGCGCAAAGGGACCGCGCTCGCGGGCGGCGCGCTCTTTGCGCGCGCTCTTGCCGGGTCCGGGCCGGCTGCAGACCTCAGCTGCCGCTCACCACCACCCCGGGGCCCAGCGCCGCTGGGCGAAGCGCTGCCGGATCATGCCGAGCCAGCCGCCCTCGGGCACGCGGCTGCGGCCGGCCGTTAGCGAGCCGCCGATCTTGCCCTCGATGATCTTTGTCCGCGCCCGGTCCAGCACCGCGATGACCTGACTGTGGGTCGTGCGCGGGTGATCGTTAAACTCCTCGATGCGGCGGAAATGCCGCCCCGCCATCTCGTGAATCGATTGCAATACCACCGGCTCCAATATGTCCAGCGCGCCCGCTGCAATCATCGCTCCACGAATACAATACTGCCCGGCGCGGTTTCTTTCCGATCCTTTACACCATTTGGCAGGAGTAGAGATGAGATCGATCACCCGCTCAATTTTATCGAGGGCTTCTTGATCGGAAAACGTCAATCCATCAAACGGCATCGGATCGCCTCCACAGCACTCATCCACCCGTGACGCCAAACGCCGCGACCGGCGATCAGTTCCTGCATTTTTTAAGGCGGGCAGGCGAGGGCGTTGAAATCGTCGAGCAGCGCGGCGATGCGGCCCGCATCCGACTGGTCCATGATCGCCCGCGCCCGGCGCGTCGCCGCGACCATGTCGAGGCTGCGCAGGCGCTGTTTGACGCGCGGAATGCTGCCCGGGGCCATCGACAGGTTGCGCAGCCCGAGGCCGACCAGCAGCGCCGAGAAGCGCGGCTCGCCCGCCATCTCGCCGCACACGCTGATCGGCACGCCGCGGCGCAGCGCGGCCTCGACCGTGAATTGTATCAACCGCAGCACTGCGGGGTGCAACGGATCGTAGAGATGCGCGACCTGCTCGTCGGTGCGGTCGATCGCCAGTGTATATTGCACGAGGTCATTGGTGCCGATCGCGAAGAAATCGGCTTCCGCGGCGAGCGCGTCGGCGGCCAGCGCCGCGCCCGGGATCTCGATCATCGCGCCCAGCGGCGGCAGCGCCTTCGGCAGCGGCACGCCGCGCCGCCGCAGCCGGCGCGCAACCTGGTCCATGGCCTCGCGCACGCGGCGGATTTCCCCGGCGGTCGCAATCATCGGCAACAGGATGCGCACCGGGCCTTCGGCGGCGGCGCGCAGCATGGCCGCCAGCTGGACGTCGAGCAGCCGCCGCTCCTTCAGCGACAGCCGGATCGCGCGCAGGCCGAGAGCCGGATTGGCGCTCTCGCTGACAAGCCCGGAAAACGACCGGGCAAACTTCTCGCCGCCCAGATCGAGGGTGCGGATCGTCACCGGCAGGCCGCCCATGCCGCGCACGAGCGTTGCGAAGACCTCGTGCTGCTCGTCCTCGCCCGGCAGATCGTCGCGGTTCATGTAAAGGAACTCGGAGCGGACGAGCCCCAGCCCCATCGCGCCGTTGGCGAGCGCCTGGTCGAGCTCGACCGGCAAATCGATATTGGCTTCGAGCCTGATCTCGACGCCGTCGCGCGTCACCGCCGGCAATTTGCGCAACCGCCCGAGGCTGCGGCGCTCGCGCAACAGCGCATCGCGCCGCGCCTCGTAAGCGGAAAGCGTCTGCGGCGCAGGATCGAGGACGACGACCCCCGCGTCGCCGTCGATCACCACGGTGGCGTCCGAGCGCGCGCGCAGCAACAGGCCGGTGACGCCGAGCACCGCCGGCAGGCCGAGGGCGCGGGCCATGATCGCGGTATGGCTCTGGGCGCCGCCGAACACCGTGGCAAAGCCGCCAATGCGGCGCGGGTCCATCAGCGCCGTATCGGCCGGGGTCAGCTCTTCGGCGAGAATGATCGTCCCTTCGGGAACCCCCGAATAGGCGGTGTAGGGTTTTTTGATCAGGTTGCGGATCAGCCGCGTGCCGACCAGGCGAATATCGTCGATCCGCGCGGCAAGATAGGAATCGCGCATCGCCGCAAAGCTTTCGGCGATCGCGTCGATCTCGATCTGGACCGCGCGCTCGGCGTTGATGCGGGCCTGCCTGATGCGCTCGTCGACGCCGCGCACCAGGCGCGAATTCGACAGCATCGCCAGATGCGCATCGAGGATGTAGCCGATTTCCTCGGCCGCCGAGCCGGGGAGGTTGGCGGCCTTGCCCTTGAGCTTTCTGAGCTGCTTGCGCGAGAGGGCGACCGCTTCGGCAAAGCGGTTGCGCTCGGCGTCGATGTCGGCTTCGGCGATGCGGCTCTCGCTGACCGGAAGATCGCCGCTTTCGCCGATATATGCCGGGCCGATCGCAATGCCCGGCGACACGCCGAGCCCGGACAATCTGATCTCGGCCCTGGCCTCGCCTCGCGTTCCGTCGGCGCTCTCGTCAATCCTCATCGAACTTGGATTCGATCAGCCTGGCAAGCGCCGCGACCGCCGCCTCGGCCTCGGGGCCGGTCGCGCTCAGCTCGATCACCGTTCCTGCGGCCGCCGCCAGCATCATCAACCCCATGATCGAGCGGCCGGACACCTCGGTCCCGTTCTTCCTGACCCGGATGTCGGCGTTAAACTGCCCGGCGGTCTTGACGAAGCGGGCCGCGGCGCGGGCATGCAGTCCGCGCTGATTGCAAATCTTCACGATCCGGCGCGCGAAGAGGGAAATGCCGGCCTCATCCTTGTTCATCGCCGCGCGTCGGACAGCAGCTGCGAGGCGACGTTGATGTATTTGCGGCCGGCCTCCTGGGCGCCGAGAACGGTCCGCTCGAGACTCTCGCTCTGCCTGAGGCTGGCCAGCTTGATCAGCATCGGCAGATTGATGCCGGCGATCACCTCGACTTTCGGGCGATCCATGACCGAGATCGCCAGGTTCGAAGGGGTGCCGCCAAACATGTCGGTCAGCAGCACCGCGCCGTCGCCGCTGTCGACCTCTTCGATCGAGCGCAGAATGTCCCGGCGACGCTCTTCGATGTCGTCTTCCGGGCCGATGCAGACGGCCGCGATCTGCTTTTGCGCGCCGACGACGTGCTCGAGGGCGGCGATGAACTCCGCCGCGAGCCGGCCGTGGGTGACCAGAACTATGCCAATCATAAGCTCCTCTGCTGCAACCGGACACCGCCCGCGCCGCCGCTCAGCCCAAGGCAGCCGGCATGGTCGCAACGAGCGATCCGGAGGCTGGAAAATCCTCATGCGCCGGCGCGACCGGCAGGCTTGCCACGGGCCGCCGCGCCGCCGGGCACCCGGCGAAAAGCGGGCAATGGCAGCCGCCGATCGCGCTTGTCAGGCGGCCTTGGTCGTCCTGTTCGCAGCGGGGCAGGCGCGGGCGCGGCAGCCGCCATCCGCGAGCGCGGAAGGGTGTAAATTCCGCGTCAGCCCCGGATGCGGCAACCGGCCGGCCAAGCCCATAAAACGGACGCAACTGCGCAGGAAAGTACGACTTGTCGACAAAGCGTGCCTCGAAAACACGGGCGGCTGTGCCGTTTCGATCGGCAGCGGCGGTGATAAAGACACGCGGCCGCAAACTGTCAAGGGCAAAACGGCCGCAAGATCGCCCCCTCCGCCGATGGCGCCATACAAGCCGGCAGGCGCATTCCCCGCGCCCGGCCGCGAGCGCTGCCGCTGCGGAGAGCCCGCGCGCAGGCAGCGCGCCGGCCTTTGTGGGCCCTCGCGCGGATCCGTCCGGCCCCTGGCCACTAGGAGTTGCCATATGGCAAGTATACGTGCGCCCGGTCCGGCGTGAAAGCGCGCCGCATAAGGCGCAGTTTTGCCGCGGCGGAAGCCTCGAAAGGCGCCACGGCAAAACGCTGCACCGGAAGTCCGAGCACGGTTTCGAAGCGCGCCTGCGGCAGGCGCTCGACCGCCTCCCCGGGAACCAGATCGATCAGCAGGGCAAGCGGCGCCTCGGCGTCGGCTTCAAGGCGCAGGATGCCGATCCCGCGAACCTCGAGCAGGCCGGCAAGAACGGCGGGCGCCCGCAGCCAGATCCGTTCGCCGCGGCGGCGGAGTTCGACCTGATCATCGGCGACGAGCCGCGCGCCGCCGTCGATCAGGCGCAGCGCGAGGTCGGATTTCCCGGCCCCGGGCGGCCCGCGCAGCAACAGCGCCTCGCCGTCGATCGCGACCGCGGTGCCGTGAACGAGCCGGGGCGCGCTCATGATCCGGCCGGCAGGCGAATGCAAAAGCGCGCGCCGATCACGGCGCCGCCCGCGTCCTTGCGGTTCTCGGCCCAAATCATGCCGCGGTGCGCCTCGACGATCTGTTTCGAAATCGATAGACCAAGGCCGGAATGGGTGCCGAATTTCTCGCCCAGCGGGCGCTCGGTATAGAAGCGGTCGAAGATCGCGGTCAACTTTTCTTCGGGGATCCCGGGCCCCTGATCCTCGACCGTGACGAGGACGGCGCGGCCGTCATGGCGGGCGGTCAGGCGGATCTCGCCGTCGGGGGGACTGAACGAGACGGCATTGGCGATGACATTGCGGAAAACCTGCGACAGCCGCGTCTCGATCCCGGGCACGCAGAGGGCGCGACCGCGCTCGGGCAGATCGAGCACAAGCCGCGGCGCGCCCTCGCCGCCGGCCGCTTCGTGAACGTCAACGAGGGCGCGCAACATCGCGGCGATGTCGACCGGTTCCAGCTCGATGCGGGAGAGCTCGGCATCGAGCCGCGAGGCGTCGGAAATATCGGTGATCAGCCGGTCGAGACGCTGCACATCGTCGAGAATGATTGCCATCAGCCGGCGCTGCTTGTGCGCATCCTCGATACGGGTGGCGGTCTCGACGGCGCTGCGCAGCGAGGAAAGGGGGTTTTTGATCTCGTGCGCGACATCGGCGGCGAAACTCTCGATCGCGCTCATGCGCTGCCACAGCGCATCGGTCATCTCGCGCAGTGCGCCGGAGAGATCGCCGATCTCGTCGCCACGACCGGTGAAGTCTGGGATCTCGACCCGGGCGCGCCGCCCGCGCGCGCGGGCGGCGGCGGCGGCGAGGCGGCGGATCGGGCGCACGATGGTGCCGGCCAGGTAAAAGGATAAAAGCACCGTGACGGCGAGGGCGGCGGCGAAAATCTTCAGCAGTTCGAGCCGAACCGTGCGCAGCTCCGCCTGAATCTCGTCGCTGCCGGTCGACAACATCACGGCCCCCAGCACCTGTCCGTAGCGCTGGATCGGCACGGCGACGCGGATCATCAGGCCGCCCTTTTGCGGATCGCTGAGCACGGCCGAGGCCTCCTTGCCGTGCAAGGCCTGCACGACCTCGGCAAAATCCTCGGCGCGCGGCGACAGGCTGGCGTGATAGACCGGGTAGCGGGTGCGATGCGGCAGCCGCGCGGCGATCCAGGCGTAGAGACGGTCGAACAGGCGCAGGAGGGCGCCGTGAGGCTGCGGCGCCGGCGCGCCCGCCCGGATCACGCCGTCAAGGCTCCTCAGCGCGCGGCTGTCGGCGATGATCCGGCCCTGCCTATCGAACAGCCGCGCGCGCGTATGGGTCGGCTGCACGAGCCGCCGCATCATCTGCCGCGCGAGATCGGGCAGCAGCACCTCGCTGCCGTCGGGTGAATCGAGCACCGCGCCTTCGCCGAGCGCCGCGGCAAAGATTTCGCCCTGCGTCTTCAGCGATTCGATCTGCTGGCCCAACAGGCTCGTTTGATATTTGCCGAGATATAAAAAGCCCCCGGCCAGGATCGCCAAGGCCAGCACGTTGACTGCAAGGATGCGGCGGGTCAGCGGCGAGATCGTCCGGCGCCGCGCCCAACGGCGCAAGCGTGCCCGCTCTTGGGAGCGGGCTTCCGGCGGCGCGACCGGTCTGGGGGCGGAGGCTTCCGGATCAGCGGTCGCGGTAGCGGTACCCGACGCCGTACAGCGTCTCGATTTGGGCAAAATCGGCATCGACCGCCTTGAACTTTTTGCGCAGTCGCTTGATGTGGCTGTCGATCGTGCGGTCGTCGACATAGATGTGCTCGCCATAGGCCGCATCCATCAGCTGGTCGCGGTTCTTGACGTGACCCGGGCGGTGCGCGAGCGATTTGAGGATCAGAAACTCGGTCACGGTCAGCTCGACCGGCTGCCCTTTCCAGGTGCACAGATGCCGGGCCGGGTCGAGGACCAGCTGACCGCGCACGATGACCGGCTCGCCGTGCGGGTCATCGCGTTCGCGCGCCAGCTCGCCGCGCCGGATCAAGGCCCGGATGCGCTCGATCAACAGCCGCTGCGAAAACGGCTTCTTGATATAGTCGTCGGCGCCCATGCGCAGGCCCAGCAGCTCGTCGACCTCGTCGTCCTTCGAGGTCAGGAAAATGATGGGAATCGTGCTCTGCCGCCGCAACTGGCCCAGCAGCTCCATGCCGTCGAGGCGCGGCATCTTGATGTCGAGCACCGCGAGATCGACCGGCTGGGCGCTGATCCCCTTCAGGGCTTCAGCGCCGTCGCTGTAGCAGCGGACAGTGAAACCCTCCGCTTCGAGCGCCATCGATACCGAGGTCAGAATGTTGCGGTCGTCGTCGACCAAAGCAATCGTGTTCGACACTTGGGCCACCCCCCAAATTTGTCAGCGCCGACCGGACCAGCCGCCGGGCAAACTGTGCTGTCCCAAAATACGATCGCCTGAGGGCTATGACAAATCCGCGCCGCTGGTGAAATAGCAATTCGAGGACCGCGACCGCGTTTTGTTGACGCGCCGGGGCCGGTGACGGCTCAATTCTCTATTATGCACAAAATGGCGCGGGCGTTGCCAGCCGGGCGAAAAGAGGCGGGCGCGAACGCCTCCCCCTTCGCCGGCTCGGCTCCGCAAGCCCCGCGGCGGGCCGGGATACGGAGCGGCCGGGCAAGAAGCGCGGGAACTTGCGGCTCGATTAAGAGTTTCTCGAGCGTCCGGCGGTTGCACCGGAAAACCCGCCTCATTATGTTGCCGAACAGACCAAATTGCGAGGGTGCGGGTCGCGCTGTGCGATGCGGGACTGGCCTTGGAGGAGGAAGCGTTGCGCGATACGGATCGCTCATCGGACACCATCAGGAGCCGGCTTGAGGAGCAGGGCCTCTTTCATCTCGGCGCGGTTCACTGGAACCTCACCGCGCCGCTGCTCTACGAGCATGCGGTGCGGCGGCGGGAGGGCGAGATCGGAGCCGGCGGCAGCTTTGTCGTCCGCACCGGCCCGCACACCGGCCGCTCGCCGCGCGACAAATACATCGTCGAGGAGCCGGGAACGAAACATGCGGTGTGGTGGGGGCCGATCAATCAGCCGATCGCGCCCGAACGGTTTAAAAACCTGCATCAGCGCCTATTGGCCTATTTCCAGGGCCGCGAGGTCTTCGTCCAGGACCTCTATGCCGGCGCCGATCCCGAGTACCGCCTGCCGGTGCGGGTGATCAGCGACAGCGCCTGGCACAGCCTGTTTTCGCGCAACATGTTCATCCGTCCGCCGGCGGCGGAATTGGAGGCCTTCGAGCCCGCCTTCACGATCCTGCACGCGCCCGAATTCCGAGCCGTGCCGGCTCTCGACGGCACCCGTTCCGAGACTTTCATCCTGGTCAATTTTGCCGATCGACTGGTGCTGATCGGCGGCACCCGCTATGCCGGCGAGATCAAGAAATCGGTGTTCGGCTATCTGAATTTCGTGTTGCCGACCCGTGACGTGCTGCCGATGCACTGCTCGGCCAATGTCGGACCGGCGGGCGATTGCGCGATTTTTTTCGGTCTGTCCGGAACCGGCAAGACGACGTTGTCGGCCGATCACGCCCGCACCCTGATCGGCGACGACGAGCACGGCTGGAGCCCGAAAGGAATTTTCAATTTCGAAGGCGGTTGCTACGCCAAGGTCATCAACCTGTCGCCGACCGCCGAGCCGGAGATCCATGCGACGATCACCCGCTTCGGCACGGTGCTTGAAAACGTCGTGCTCGATCCGGTGACGCGGATGCCCAATGTCGATGATGACAGCCTGACCGAGAACACCCGGGCCTGCTATCCGATCGAGTTCATCCCGAACGCCGCGCCCTCCGGTCTCGCGCCGCACCCCAAGAACCTCGTCATGCTGACCTGCGATGCGTTCGGGGTCATGCCGCCGATCGCGATGCTGACGGCCGAGCAGGCGATGTATCATTTTCTGTCGGGTTATACGGCGCAGGTGGCGGGTACCGAGGTCGGTCTTGGCAAGGAGCCGCGGGCGGTGTTCTCGACCTGCTTCGGCGCCCCGTTTATGCCCCGCCATCCCTCCGAATATGCGCGGATGCTGGGCGAGCGCATCATCCGCTACGGCACGCGGTGCTGGCTCGTCAATACCGGCTGGTCGGGCGGCGCCTACGGGGTCGGCCGGCGCATGGCGATCGTCCATACGCGGGCGCTGTTGCGCGCCGCCCTCGACGGCCGGCTGGCGCAGGTGCCGATGCGCAAGGATCCGAATTTCGGCTTTCTCGTGCCGGAGAACTGCCCCGAGGTTCCAAGCGAGGTGCTCGATCCGCGCCGCACCTGGCCGAACAAGCGCGCCTATGACGAGACGGCGCGCGATCTGACGCGGCGCTTCGAGCAGAATTTCGACCAGTTCGAAGCCTTTGTCGGCGAGGAGATCAAGCAGATCGCGATCCGCGCCGCCGCCTGAACCGGGCCGGCCGCTCACTGCCGCAGCGCGGCGAGACGGTAAAGCTGCTGGCGCAGGCTCGGGCTTGCCGCCAGCGCGGCCCGCAGATCTTCCTTGCCGAGGACATAGATCTCGAGATCGTCCTCGGCGACGACGGTGGCGTTGCGCGGCATGTCCCGCAGCAGCGCCGCCTCGCCGAAGAAATCGCCGGGCCCGAGCCGCGCCACCGGCCGCCCGTCGCGGACAACCCGGACGGAGCCGCTGGCGATCAGGAAGAGCTCGTCGCCGCTTTCGCCGGCGCGGATGACCGTCTCGCCGGCGGCCAAACGGCGCCGCGCCAGCTTCTCCGCGATCTCGGTCAGCTGACTTTCGGTCAGGGTCTCGAACAGCGCGGTGCGGCGCAGGACTGCGCAGACCTCGGCCACGTCGTGCAGCACGATGTCGGAGAGGATCCTGCCGTCAACGAGGCGGATCAGCCGATCGGCGCGCTCGATCAGGCGGTGGTCGTGCGTCACCATCAGGATGGCGGTGCCGTCTGCGGCCGCGGTTTGCTTGAGAAGGGCGAGCACCTTGAGGGTCGCGGCGCGGTCGAGCGCCGCGGTCGGCTCGTCGGCGAGGATCAAGCGGGGACGGTTGACCAGCGCCCGCGCGATCGCGACGCGCTGCGCCTCGCCGGTCGACAGGGCGCGCGGCTTGTAGTCGATGCGATGGCCAAGGCCGAGCGCTTCGAGAATGGCGATGCCGCGGCGGCGCATTTCATCCGACGGACAGGGAAAAAGCTGCATCGCCATCTTGACGTTTTCATAGGCCGATAGCGCATCGAACAGGTTGTGGGTCTGGAAGATGAAGCCGATGTTGCGCCGCACCTGCGTCAGTTCGCGCCGGCCAAGACGGGCCAGCTCGCGGCCCAGCACTTCGATCCGCCCGTCCTGGATCGTGCGCAACGCGCCGATCAAGGTCAGCAGAGTGGTCTTTCCGGCCCCGGAGGGACCGTTCAGAACGACCAGCTGGCCCGCCTTGAGCTCAAAGCTGATGTCGAACAGAACCTGGTTTTTCGCCTCGCCGCGACCGAAGGCGTGGTTGAGGCCGGCGACGCGCACGACAACCTCCGCCGCAGGCGGCGGCCGGGCGGGCGGAAAGGGCGAGGGCCGTTCTTCGGCAATCCCGAGGGTTTCCATCAGAACACCTCCGCCGGATCGGCGGCGACCGCCGGCATCATCGCGAACACGGCCGAGAGCAGGCACATGCCAAGGGTGAGGGCAAAGCTCGCAATGATGATGTAAGGGCTGGTCGTGAACGGGATCAGCGCCAGTTCCCCGAGGATCCGGTATAGCAACAGCGATGCGACAAAGGCCGGCACCCAGCCGCCAACGGCAAGCAGCCCGGCCTGTCGCAGCACGACCCGCGCAATGTAGAAGGGGCCGTAGCCGATCGCTTTCAAGGTGGCGTATTGCGGCAGCTGATCGGCCAGATCGGTATAGACAATCTGATACGAGATCAGGGCGCCGACAATGAAACCGACGATCGTCCCCATCGCGAAGATGATGCCGGCTGAGGACACGCGCGCTTCGAAATCGCGCTCGAACCGGAGCAGTTGCGCCTTCGTGAACACGGCGATATCGGACGGCAGCGCCGCCTTCAGGGCGCGGGCGACCGCCTGCGGATCGGCCCCGGGTTTGAGCGTGACGATGCCGGCTTCGACGCCGCGCGCGACGCCGGGCGGCAGCAGGCTGGCAAAGGTCCGCGCGCTCATCATGACGGTTCCGTCGCTCTGAAAATCGGGGCCGAGGGCGAAGCGGCCGACGATCCTGACCCGCCTGCCGTTGAGTTCGGCGGCGGCGGCCTTGCCGCCCATGCCGAGAAACGGTCGCGCCCGCCGGTCGACGAGCACGGTGTCGGGCGCCTGCAAGGCGGCGAGATGCGCAGTGACCGCGGGGAGATCGAAAACCGGCTGGTCCGGGTCGAAGGCGAAGACCTGCACCATGAAAACCTTGCCGGTATAGGGGTTCTTCCAGAAGAAATCGTACCAATCGGCATAAAGCGGCCGTACGCTGGCCACTCCGGGCACTTGGCGCGCCCGTTCGAGAACGGCCGGCGGGAACGGCTGGCGCGTGATAAAGCGGTATTTGTGCGCGCTTTGGATGAACAGCGCGCCGTCGAGCAGATGAATGACCCGCAGCGAGGATTCGAAAAAGGCGCGCTCGCAACCGAGCTGCATCAGGATCAGCAACACCGCAAACCCGAGGCCGGCGAGCGAACGCAAAAGCCGCTTCTTGTTCGCCAGCAGGTTGCGCCGCGCCAGCGGAACCGAGCCGATCACAAAAAATCGGCCGGACGGCGAGGCAAGGGGCGGGGCTGCCCTCATCTCGGTCTCCGGTCGAACACCTCGGCGGGGTCGGCGCGGCGCAGGCTTGCCGCCGACAACAACGCCGAAATCACGGCAATGGCGAGGCTGGCGGCGATCACCAGGAGGATCTCTTTCCCGGTCATCGCCGTCGGCAGCAGGGTCGTGCGGCGGATGATCGCATACAGCCACAGCGCCGCCAGCGCGGCGGGAACGAAACCGGCCGTCATGATCATGACCGCCATCGCGGCGAGCGCGGCATAGAGCGAGCGCTCGCCGTAACCGATCGCCTTCAGCGTCGCGAATTGCGGCAGATGCTGGCTGATCTGGGTCGCCAGCGCCTGATAGACGATCATGATCCCGACCGCGATCGCCACGACGAGCCCCGAGCCGAAAATCAGCCCGACGGCACTGCGGGTCGTCCAATAGGCGATTTCATGCGCCTCGAGCTGTCGGCGGGTGAAGATCCTGAGATCGCCCGGCACTATCTTGCGTATTTCCTGCGCCGCCCGGTCGGGATCGACTCCCGGCTTCAGCGCGATCGCGCCGAGATTGACGAAGTTAAGGCCGCGCAGCGGAAACAGCCGGGCGAAATTGCGCTGGCCGACGAGCGCGACGCCCAGCCCCATGAAGCCGGTTCCGAGCCGGTACGTGCCGCCGATCGTTTCGCGGCGCCCGTCGATCGTGACGACGCGGCCGGGGGTCAGCGGCCCGAACAGCGGGCGGGTAGTGGCATCGAGGAGGATCGTGTCGGGCCGGCGCAGCACCGCGATCTGGCGATCGATGCCGCCGCCGGTGAACGGCGAGGCCGCGGTCGCAAAGCCGATCACGAAGAGGTCGGGCCACCGGCCGCCGACGCCGCTCTGCCATTTCGCCGAGGCGAAATAGACCGGCATCACCCGCGCCACCTGCGGCACGGCGCGCACCCGCTCGAGCCAGCTTTTGGCGAAAGCGCCGGGGTCGCTCAGATATTCGTATTGGTTCGAGGTCAGCATCAAATCGAAGCGCATGTGGTCGTAGAGCAATAGGCCGCCGCGCGGCACGGCAAAGAACAGGCCGAGCTCGAAAAATACGAGCACGATTGCCAGAAAAATCCCGATCACCGCGAGCGCGGTGCGCCGCTTGTCGTGGGCCAGCAGGCGCCGGGCAAGCGGCACGCTCATCGGCCTGCCGGCGGCGCCGCGCGGCTCGGGTCGTGCCGTTCTTTTGCCGCCATCCTCATACTCTCGGTCGGAAGGCCCAACACCCGATGCCGGGCGCAGGTTCAAAATACGGGCGAGGGTTATGGCGGGCGCTGCGGGGTGCCAAATTCTGCCGGCAGCCGCGGGGAAACCGATCCGCTGTTGCGGTGTTGTTTCTCGGAAGCGGGCGGCGACGGCATCGCGCCGGGTCGCGGGGAACGATACGCCCCGGCGGCGGGTGCAGCCTCGCCGCCGGTCCGATCAGCGGAGAGAGGGATGATCACGCGGCAGATCTCTGTGCGAGCGGCGATGATCGCCGCAGTCGGGCTGTCGGCCAGCCTGTTGTGGGCGCGCCCGGGTCTGGCGCAGATGCGGATCAGCATGCCGGACGGTCCGATCGCCTGCCAGGATTTCACGCGCAACGGTTACGGCGATTGGAAGGTGCTCCGGCCGACGACGATCAGCCCCGAGGGCAGGGTCATGCATCTCGTTCCCGGCCAGACTTTTATGCCCTCGCAGCTGGTGAATGGCGTCGAGGTGACCGCGGTTCTCGACCGCAATTGCGGCAATACGTAGCCCGTCGCCGGAGAGCGCAGAACCCTTCGCCGCCCCGAGGATAAAATCGCCCCCTTGAGGCGGAAGGGCAGGTGCGTGCCCGCCTTTGCGGTTTCCCTCGCCGCCTCCTTGCTGTTCCGGAGAGGGAAGGCGGCACGCGCGGCGTCACTATTAAATATGCTATAATATCTCAGCGCTGCCCGGATGATGGCGAGAGATGGAGGAGCCCGCGACCAGCCCAGCGAGCATGGCCTATGCTCGACGCGCCCTTTCGCGCGAGAACGGGCGCGGCGCCTCGCTGGCGATTCGGCTCTCCGCGGTGATCGTCGCCGCGACCCAGGACGAGCCGCGCGTGCTGGTGCTGAAGCTTCCCGGCGGAACGATGGAAGCGCTGCCGTCCGGGCCGCTCGAGATCGAGCACCGCACCCTGGAGATCGGTCTGAGAGCCTGGGTCGAACGGCAGACCAGCCAGAAGCTCGGCTATGTCGAGCAACTCTACACCTTTGGCGACCGCGACCGCATCGAGAGCGATAGCGGACCGCCGGTGCGGGCATTGACGGTCGCCTATCTGGCGCTGGTTCGCGAAGCGCGGCCGGGCGGGTCGGCCGATGCGGTGTGGCAGAACTGGTATCGCTATTTTCCCTGGGAGGATTGGCGCGACGGCCGGCCGGCGGGGATCCCGGCGCTTGAAGAACGGCTGGCTCTGTGGGCGGCGCAGGCGGCAAGCGAGCCGGAACGGCGCCTGCGCGAGGAAAGGATCGGGCTTGCCTTTGCCCGGCCGTGGAATGACGAACGCGTCCTTGAGCGCTACGAGCTGCTGTATGAGGCGGGTCTGATCCCGGAACGCTGGCGCGATTTGGGCCGCCCGCCGCCCCAAGGCGCGATGCCGGCTTGCGGGGTGGCGATGGCGGTCGATCACCGCCGCATCCTGGCCACGGCGATCGGCCGCCTGCGCGGCAAGATCAAATATCGCCCGGTCGTCTTTGAGCTGATGCCGCCGGCCTTCACGCTGTTGCGGCTGCAGCGCACGGTCGAGGCGCTCTCCGGCGTGCGGCTGCACAAGCAGAATTTCCGCCGGCTCGTCGCGCAGCAGGGCCTGGTCGAAGAGACCGGCGAGATCAGCGGCGAGACCGGCGGCCGGCCGGCGCGGCTGGTGCGCTTCCGCCGCGCAGTCCTGCTCGAGCGCCCGGCGCCGGGGTTGCGGTTGCGCGCCGGACGCCGCGCACCGGCGGCTTGACGCCGGACCGAGGCGGCTTATACTCAAACTTGGCATAACCTCCACCCTGCCGCAGGCGGAAAGGGGAAGGCGGAGGCGAGGAGCCGGGCGCGGCGCGCCCGGCTTTTCCTGGTCTCTTGTAATGCTCGATTTGAGTATAAGAGGAGGCGTTCGCCGTGCTCGAAACCAGCGCTCCGACGATCCCGGCGGCCTTTCCGCTGCCGGAGCTTTACGACCGCGTCCGGCATCACGTACCGCCCGTCGAATGGCCGCTGCTGGCCGACGACGTTGCGGCGATCCTGTCGCTGAAGCGGGCAAGAAACGCGGTTGTGCTCGCGCACAACTATCAGACCCCGGACATCTTTCATACGGTCGCCGATATCGTCGGCGACAGCTTGGCGCTGGCGCGCGAGGCGACGCGCACCGAGGCGCAAGTCATCGTCCTCGCCGGCGTGCATTTCATGGCCGAGACGGCAAAACTGCTGAATCCGGAAAAAACCGTGCTGATCCCCGACCTCGAGGCCGGCTGCTCGCTCGCCGCCTCGATCACGGCGGCCGATGTCCGGCTGTTGCGCGAACGCCATCCGGGCGTGCCGGTGGTCAGCTATGTCAACACCTCGGCGGCGGTCAAGGCCGAGTCCGACATCTGCTGCACCTCGAGCAACGCCAAGAAGATCGTCGAGGCGCTGGGGGTGCCGCGGGTCATCATGCTGCCGGACGAGTATCTCGCCCGCAATACGGCGGCGCAGACCAAGGTCGAGATCATCGCCTGGAAGGGCCATTGCGAGGTGCATGAGCGCTTCACCGCCGAGGACATCAGAAGCCTGCGTCAGAGCTATCCCGGCATTGTCGTGCTGGCCCATCCCGAATGCCCGCCGGAAGTGGTGGCCGAGTGCGACTTCACCGGCTCGACGGCGGCGATGGCCGATTATGTCGGGCGCAAGCGGCCGGCGCGGGTGGTGTTGCTGACCGAATGCTCGATGAGCGACAATGTCGCGATCCAATATCCCGATCTCGAGTTCGTGCGGCCGTGCAACCTGTGTCCGCACATGAAGCGGATCACCCTGGCGAAGATCCGGCAGGCGCTTGAGACGATGACGCACGAGGTCGTACTCGATCCGGCGACCGCCGGCCGGGCGCGGCAGGCGGTCGAGCGGATGCTGGCGCTCGGCTGACGGAGCGCGGGCGATGCGCTTCCTGCTCGAACCGCTCGTACGGGCGGCGCTGCGCGAAGATCTGGGCCGCGCCGGCGATATCACGAGCGCGGCGGTGGTGCCCGCCGAGGCGCGGGTCGAGGCGGCGATCGTGGCGCGCGGCGAGGGCGTCATTGCCGGGCTCGACGCGGCTCTGCTCGCTTTCGAGCTGCTCGACCCAGCGATTGCGATCGAGCGGCTGTGTGCAGACGGCGCCGCCGTCGGCCGCGGCGCCGTGGTGGCGCGTCTGCGCGGCCAGGCGCGGGCGGTGTTGGCGGCCGAGCGCACCGCGCTGAACCTGCTTTGCCATCTCTGCGGGGTGGCGACGGCGACCCGCGCCCTGGTCGAGGCGGTCAGCGGGTACAAGGCCAAAATCGTCTGCACCCGCAAGACGACGCCGGGGTTGCGCGCGCTCGAAAAGGCGGCGGTCAGGGCGGGCGGCGGCGCCAATCACCGCTTCGGTCTCGACGATGCGATGCTGATCAAGGATAACCACATCGCCCTGGCCGGCGGCGTGCGCCCGGCGCTCGAACGGGCGCGGCGGCAGGCTGGCCATCTCGTCAAGATCGAGATCGAGGTCGATACGCTCGACCAGCTTGCCGAAGCGCTTGCGGTCGGGGTCGATGCGGTCCTGCTCGACAATATGAACCCGCAGACGCTCGCCCGCGCCGTCGCGATGGTCGCTGGCCGCGCCGTCACCGAAGCCTCTGGACGCATTACGCGCGAGAGCGCGCCGGCCGTCGCCGCCAGCGGCGTCGATTTGATTTCAAGCGGCTGGATCACGCATAGCGCCCCGATCCTCGATCTGGGGCTCGATATTGCGGGATAATTCCGCAGCGGCCGGGCGCGAACGGCGGCGCGCGCCCGGCCGGGGCGGGGCGGCAGCCTGTCATGTCGCCGTCGCCCGCTCGGAGGAGGGGGCGGGGGCGGCCAGCGCGCTGTCGATCTCTTCGATCGAGCGGCCGCGCGTCTCGAGGCCGATCAGCCCGAACCCGATAAGGCCGAGCACGTACCACGAGGCGAAGTAATTGAACCCCGGCACAAGCGCCGCCAGGGTCGCCTTCGGCGCCAGATAGTTGGACGAACCGGCGATCAGCGCCAGCCCGGCCGGGCCGATGAACTTGCCGAGATTGCCGACGCCGTAGACCAGGCCCATGCCGCTGCCGCGCAGCCGCGCCGGCCACAGCTCGCCCATATAGGGCCCGACGATCGAGTAGCTGCCGCTGCCGAAAAAGCTTTGCAGCAGGTTCATGACGAAGAAGATCGAAACGCCGCCGAGATAGAGGCTGTGCAGATAGCCGGCCAGCGACATGAACGCGCCGGCGAGAACGCAGGTCAAAACCCCGGAAGCGCGCCGACCCATCGCATCCGAGATCCAGGCGGAGAAGAAGCGGCCGAGGATCGCCGCGACGCTGATCCAAATCACCAGCCGGGAGGCCTCGGGCGGGGTGATTTTGAGCACCAGCACGAACAGCGCCACCATCCACAGCGACAGCCCGACGATGCCGGTCTGAGTCAATCCGGTCAGGCAGCCGGCGATCAGGCTGCGCGGATATTTGAACAGTTCAAGCCAGCGCGTCGGCTCGGGCGCGGGCGGAACGGCCGGCAGCGCGATCGTCGCGGGATCGACCTCTAGCGCCCAGGCGAGCGCGCGGCGGGCCTCCTCGACCCGCCCCTGGCGGATCAGCCAATGCGGCGATTCCGGGACCCAGGCGCGGATATAAAGGGTCAGGGCGGCCGGCAGCAGGCCGACCGCGAACAGGCCGCGCCAGCCGATATAGGGCGTCGCATAGCCGCCGAGCAGCGCCGCCAACAGAATGCCCGTCGGCAGCATTGTCGTCGTCAGCCCGGTCAGCCAACCGCGCCGGCTGGACGGCACGAATTCCTGCACCACCGTGATGTCGACCGAATAGAGCCCGGTCACCCCGAAGCCGACAAGAAAGCGGCAGACGACCAGATAGATCCAAGCCCCGTGAGGGGTCAGCGCCATCAGCCCAGTCGGGAGCGAAAAGTTCAGCACCGTCAGGATCATCACCTTGCGCCGGCCGATCTTGTCGGCGACCCAGCCCCAGATCAGCGAGCCGAACGGCGCGCTGATGCCCGAGGCCAGCAGGATCAGCCCGGCCTGGCCATAAGTCAGATGCCAGTCGCGGTTGATGAAGGCCAGAACAAAGCCGATCAGGGAAAAGTCGAAGAAATCGAGCATGTCGCCGATCGTCGCCGCGAATGCGATTTTCCATTGGTTCGCGGTCAGCGACTTTTGCCGCTCCAGATGCTCGAACATGCGTCCTCCCGGTTCCGACCCGGCCGGCGGTGTGCCGGCCGGGTTTTTGGTTGTGCCCGACGCGATGGTTGTCGTTGAGGCTTGCCGGGACCGGTCCCGGCCGCCGGCAGCGAATCGGCCGCGTCCGACCGTCGCGCAACGACGCTAGCCCAAGCGCGCCTTGCCGGCAACGGCGCCGCCCGCCGGCCCGGAATCGTTGTCCGACCCGCCTTCCCGCCCTTTCGTTCCGATCCCGACGAAGAGGAGCGGCAGAGGTAACTCAAAATTAACAAGATTGCCGTCTATCTCGCTCTTCCTGGGTTGCCGCGAAGCGCGGGTGCATCGCCATGTCTGCCGGGTTGAGCACGCTCTTGCGGAAGCTTGCGCCGCGGACGGCGGGAACAGCGGCGGACCGGCTCCGGTACAAAGGCCCGACGACGGCGGTCGGTCGCGAGCGGGATTCGCAACGGAGGTGGTCCGCCTTGTCGCTTCTGCGCCAGCGCCACCGGGTTCGGCCGCAGCGCGCGATCATGGCCCTGACGGCGCTGCTGATCCTCGCGCACGCGGCGGCCAGCGGGTTTGTGCTCGCACGCTTTCGCGCGCACGTGCTGCGCGACGCGGCGGCCGAGCTCGGCAATTTCGGGCGCTCGGCCGGGATCGCGGTCGGCCGGTCGCTGTTTGCGGCTTCGGCGGTTTCGTTCGGCGTCGCGCTGGCGGTCGCGGCGCTGCCGCCGGCAGCGCCGCTAGATGATCCGGCGATCGGCGCGTTGTTGCGCCGTTTTCGCGAACAGGGATCCCCGTTCTGCACCATCCTGCTCGTGGATGCCAACGGCCGGCTGGCGAATGCGGCCGGGCCGGCTCCGGCAGCGATGCGGAATTACGCGGCAAGCCCGTTCTTTGCGGCCCATCTGCGGAAAAATGCGCCGTCCCTGTTCGTCGGCTTGACGCCCGAGACGCTGCCCGGCGGCCGCTCGCTGATCGTCAGCCGGCCGCTCTACCGCGGCGGCCGCTTTGCCGGGGTGGTCGCCGTCGCGGTGCCGCGTGCGGCCTTGGCCGATATCCTGCAGGCGGTCGTCGGCCGCACCGGCGTCGCGGCGCAGATCCTCCTCGATCGCGGCGTGGTGGTTGCGGCCGAACCGCGGCGGCCCGGCGCCGGCGCTCGCGCCGTCGCCGCCATCAAGGCCTTTGCCGGCGCGCGCGAAAGCGGCCGGGCGCGCGCGTCCGCGGCGGTATCCGCGGGAGAAAGACAAGGGGTATTATACAATGTTCGCACGCTCGCCGCCTTTCCGGTAACCGTCGCGGTGGCGCGTCCGCGTGCCGACATCCTGCGGCGCTGGCAGCGCGCCCTTATCGAGCTGCTCGCCGGCTTTGGCGTGTTCGCGGCGACCGCGGTGACGCTGGCGGGTCTGATCGTTCGTGCGCTCAACCTTCGCGAGCAGGCCGCGTGCGAATTGCAGCGCAATGAGGCGCAGTCCAGGCGTCAGGGCGCGCTGTTGCAAAGCACGCTGGAAAGCATGGCCGAGGGGCTTAGCGTCTTCGACCGGAACGGCCGGCTGGTGGCGTGGAATCGGCGGTTTTGCGAGCTTCTGGGACTGTCCTCGGTGGCGCTCGGGATGAGCCTCCGCGAGATCCTGATGCAGCAGGCCGTGCGCGGGGATTTTGGTGCGGTCGTGCCGGAAGCCGAGGTCGAAAAACGCATCGCCGAATTCTACCAAACGCCGCAAACCAAGGAGCGCGTCACCCCCGACGGTCGGGTCCTGCAGATCCGCCGCACCGCCATGCCCGACGGCGCCGTGCTGACCATATATTCGGATATTACCGATCTCAAAAATTCGGAGAGAAGGCTGATCGAAGCCCGCTGCAAGGCGGAAGCGGCCAATCAGGCCAAGAGCGAGTTCCTCGCCAATATGAGCCATGAGTTGCGCACGCCCTTGAACGCGGTGATCGGCTTCTCCGAGGTCATCAAAAGCCAGCTCTTCGGGCCGCTGCAAAACCATAAATACTTGGAGTATATTAAAGATATTCACAGCAGCAGCCTGCATCTCTTGTCGATCATCAACGACGTGCTTGACATATCGAAGATCGAGGCCGGAAAACTCGACCTGTCGCGGCAGCCGCTGCGCCTGCAAAGCGTGGCCGCCGCTGCCTTGCGCATCCTGCACGAGCAGGCGAGCAGCCGCAGGGTCACGCTCATCCCCGAGCTCGCCGCGCAGGATGTCGTGATCCGGGCGGACGAGCGGGCGATCAAGCAGGTCTTTCTCAACCTGCTTTCCAATGCGATCAAGTTCTCGCATGAGGGCGGCGCGGTCCATCTGCGGGTGGCGCGCGATGAAGCGGGCGCCGCCCTTGTCGAAGTCGAGGATCACGGCATCGGCATGACGGCGGAGGAGCAGCGGCGCGCGCTCGAACCGTTCGGCCAGGCGCAGACGACGACGGCCCGCAATTACGGCGGCACCGGGCTCGGCCTGCCGATCGCAAAGGGTCTTGTCGAGGCGCATGGCGGCCGCCTGACGATCGCCAGCCGCCCCGGGCAGGGCACGACCGTGCGCCTCGTGCTGCCGGGCGAACAAACCCAACCGCCGGCGCGGGCGTTGCAGCCGCAGGACACCACGGCCGGGTAGGAGAGGCCCGCTCAGGCCGTTTCCGCCTCCCGCTGCGGGACCAGCGGGCGAAACAGCAGCAGCCCGGGAAGCAGGCAGAGCGTCGTGATTGCCAGCACGCAAAAGCAGTCACTGTAGGCGAGCAGCGCCGCACTGTCGGCGGGATGCGCCGACAGGCCGGCCGCCGCGACGCCATAGGCCGCCGACGCGGCCAAGTGGAAGGCCAGCCTTGCATGCAGCAGCGCCGTCATCAGGGCGACCCCGGCGGCGCTGCCAAGCTGCCGCACCACGCTGATCAGTCCGGCGGCGTCGGCGCGCAGCGATTGGGCGAGCGTCGCAAAGGCGCGCACGGAGAGGGGCGTGAACATCAGCCCGACGCCGAGGCCTTGCAGCCCGCTGACGGCAGCCAGCCACAGGGGCCCGGTAGCGGCGTCGATCCGCGCCATGCCGGCGAGCGCCGCCGCCATGATCATCAGCCCGGCGGCGAGCAGCGCGCGGTGATCGAGCTTGCCGATCAGCCAGCCCATGCCCAGCATTGTCGCCATCGTCGCGATCCCGCGCGGCGACAGGATCATGCCGGCTAAGCTCGCGGTATAGCCGAGCGCTCCCTCGCTCAGCGCCGGCAGGAACACCATCGTCGGAAACAGCAGGGCGCCGATCATGAAATTATAGAACAGCGAGGCGGCAAGATTGCGGTCGCGGAACGGCGCCAATGCCGATACGCCGCCGCGCCGCCGCTGCAGTCGCAATGCGAAGGCGGCCGCGCTGGCGGCGAACAGGCCTGCTTCGCCGATCAGTTCGGGCGAAGCGAACAGGCCGCGGCCGAGGCTGCGCTCGAGAAAGAGCTGCAGGCTGCCGATGCCGAGGGCGAGCAATAGCGCGCTCAACGGATCGCCGACGTGAGCGGGCATATCGGCGCGATCCGCCTCGCCCTGCGCCGGCATCCACCGCAGCCCGGCCGCCGCGAGCGCCCCGAGCGGCAGATTGATCAGAAAGATCCAGCGCCACGAGGCGAGATCGGTGAGCGCGCCGCCGAGCAGCGGTCCGAGGACCGGGCCGGTCATGATCGTCGCCCCCCACCAGGCCAGCATGCGCCCGTGCTGTCGCTGCGGATGGAGATCGAGCAGGCTCGCCTGCGCGAGCGGCTGCAGCAGGCCGCCGGCCGCGCCCTGGAAGAGGCGAAAGAGGATCAGCATCAGGGGTGAGGCGGCGGCCGCGCACAACAGCGAGGCGAGCACGAAGAAGGCCATCGCGCCGGCGAACAGGAGGATCGCTCCGAAACGACGGCGCAGCACGCCGGTCAGCAGGGCCGTCACGGCGGCGGCGCACAGATAGATCGTCATGACCCAGGAGCCGAAGGCGAGGCCGCCGCCGAGGCTGCGCTCCACTTCCGGCAAGGCGACGTTGACGATGGTCGAATCGAACGCCTGCATCGCCGTCGCCAGCATCAGGGCCAGCGTCGCCGCCTTCCGGCCCGAATCCCGCAGCATATGTTGTGCGAACCCCCCTATAGTTCGGGCCGGACGATACGAAAGGGAGAGCGGAGGTCGAGCGACCCCGCCGCCTGTACTCGGCTTCTTCTCGATTTTTCGGGTATATACAATAAACGATTTTTATCAGCTTGGCAAGCACAACCCGAAATCCCCGCCACGCCGCGGCACGACCATCGCGCCGCGACGCGATCCGCGCATTTACCATTTGTTAAACCGGCGGGAGCAGGCTAGGCTACAGCTTTGACTATGCCGAGGCCGGGTGCGATCGGATCGGCGATCGTTCCTGAGTGGAGGGCCAGGTGCAGCGCGTGGCGATGTTGGCGACGCCGGACGGGGAATGGGTGTTCGAGGACAGTCCGGAATTCCTCGCCGCCCTCGGCGATCCCGACCCCGACTACGACGCCGCGCTGTTCGCGGTCAAGAATCTCGGCTTTATCAGGTTCGAGATGCTGGGCAATTCGGTCATCGAGATCGAATTGCATCCGCGCAACGTCGCCCTGCCGGCGCTGCTTGCGGTCCAGGAACAACTGCAGTCCTCGCGCATCAAGCTTTTCCGGATCAAATACTTTACCACCGTGTGGCAGTCGGAGATTTTCCCGGCGGCCGAGCGGGCAATGCTGCGCCTTTCTGCGCTATGCACGCCGGATTTCACGCCGCCACCATCCGAACGCTACCAAGCCACGCCACAAAACTACTCTCTTTTGTTCAGGGACCAGACGAGTCCATTGAAATTGCTGGCCCAGAAGTGGAGGACGTCGTTCGGTCAGTTTGACTCGACCGTGATCTCCTTTGCTATTAAGCATCAACTGATCTCGCGGTTGATGATCTTCGGGGTCAAACCGGGAAGCGGCGAGGCCGTGTTTCGTTTCATCGGCGACGGTTTTAAATGGCTTGATGACGAATATGCTCTCAAGGGTATCGGGGAGAGAGTCGAGAATCAGCCTGACAAAGACTACGGTTCATGGGTGGCCGGGTTCTACAGGCACGTCGCCGCTTCCAGGGAGCCGCGTTACGATAACATTACGGCGGTGATCCAGCCCAGACCGGGCGCGAAGCCGTATGTGTCTCGTTACGAAAGGCTGTTGCTGCCGTGGAGCACGCCCTCTCGCGAGATCTTTGTGTCGATGTTGTCGAGAAGGGTGTCGGGCGGGAGCCCTGTCGAAGAGGTCGCAGAACGCGGGCGAAGCAGTCCCCAGGAGAGCATGTCCTCGAAATCGTCGTAGGCCTCGGCGGCGGAGACGCTGGCAAGGACATTTTCCACGGCGCCAGTGGGTGCGTCCGGGAAAATGATACTGCGGCTGAGATGCTTATAGCCGTAGCCCGTGGTCACGCCTTTTTCAACGAGGATCGGGGCGGTAATGGTGATGCCCCAATCAATCGGCCAGCGCGCCAAAGCGTAGGCCCTGCCCAACCTCGGAAGCAACTGGGAGAGATGCTTGCCGCGAAAATCCGGCCGCACCCAGGCTGCTCCGCCATAAACAACGACGCCGGTGATGTGCTTGGCATCCGGGGCCGTCACCACAACCCGTTGTCCCGCGGCTTTTCCCATATACAACATTCGTGAGGCTTCTTGTTCCAGGGTCGTGTTCGGCCAGTAATGAACATGACCCGCATGAGTGGCTACGATCTCTCCGTATTCGTTTTCCCCGGAAATCCAATATGAATTTTCCGGACTCAAATCGCAATATTCTGGATTGAACATCGGCATTAGTGGATACCAATTGCCGCGCTCGACCTGCTTCCTGTTGACATAAAGCAGCTCACCGAAATCGTGGCGGAGCCGCAGGCGAATCCCCATCCGGCGGGCCAGCTTGTCGCCCTCGAGCACAAATCTTGACAGCAGGGGGGCGGGGCCGTGCTTGATCGTCAGGGCGTCGGGCAGGCGAAGATTGTTCTCCGGAACGATATTCGGATAGATCAGGCTCATGGGGGCTCCCTCGAGAAGAGCGGATGTCCGACCGTTCCCGGCCGGATCTGCGGGCCGCAGATAAACCTGGGTTAACAACCCATTAATAAACTGTCAATACATATTATGCAAATGCCTCTAAAATTGTCGAGAATTAAGCATTTATTTTAACTGTGCTTATGAAAATCTAGAGCTCTACATGCAATATCATAACAAACGCTTGGACATAGCGGAGCCTGCAAACGCATTCCCCGTGTCCGCGACGAACAGCGACAATATACGCAAATGCAAGCATTATTGTCTATAATTAACTCTGTATTTTAACCATATTTGCGACGAATCGTCCCGTTCCGGCGGGACTGTCATGCCCGCGGCGACGGCCTACCGGAAAAGGCCGATCAGCCACCGGAGGATCGCGGCCAGGGCGAGGGCCAGAGCCAGCAGGTAGGCCGCAATGGCGGCGCGGCGCAGCCATCGGCGCCTGCCGCCCGCCACGAACAACAGCCAGGCCAGCGCGGTCAGAACCGCCACGATCGGGACCGCATGTTCGCCCAACGGTGCGGACGAGAGGGGGTTCACGCGGCAGCGCCGGATCAGCAGAGAGCGGTCGGCCGGCAGGGCACGCCGGCACGGATGGCGGCGATCGTCTTACGCGCGATGGACGTCCCATATGTTGAACTCTGTGATTTATTTTCTCTCATTTCGATCGGTGAGATAAAGCAGGAATTGGATAGATCGCCCTGCAACACGCGAAAGTTGGAACCGGCGGCCCGTTCTGCTGTTTACGATATGCGCGGGCCGGGAGGTTCCTTCGGGCGGACAGATTATGGCTCCCCGAGCGTTCCGTTGCCCCCGCTTCGGGAGGTCTCTCCGTCATGATCCCCGCCCGTTCGGCTCGTGCAAAGCATGGCGGAGCAGAAGGTCGCGGGCTGCGACCTTGGCACGAGGAGGAGTTGAGATGGCAGTCTTTGGAGAAGGGAGAAGCTTGGCGGCCGAAACCGAACCGCTGGGCCTGTTGACCGAGGGGGCGGCGGGGATTGCGGTCATCGTGTTGGCGATCATCGGTCTCGCCAAAATCCAGCCGGACATTCTCGCCGCGATCGCGACCATCGTCATCGGCGTCGGTCTGCTGGTGCAGGGCTTCAACACCGCTGCCGAATATTCGCGCGTGGTGACGCAGAGCCCGACCGCGGGGCAGGCCGCGGCCTCCGTCCACAGGATGGATATCGGCGGCGACGTGATGGTCAGCTTTGCCGCGGGGATCACCGGCATAGTCCTCGGCATTCTCGGCTTGCTCGGGATCCATACGCAGTACCTGATCGCGGCGGCCGTGATCGTCTTTGGCGCGGCGATGCTGCTGGTGGGCGCTCTGAGCCTTGGGCGCAGCCCGGCGGCGTTCGCCTCCCAGACCGCAACCCAGACCCTCGCGCACCCTGCCGGCTCGGCCGGAGCCAGTGGGATCGAGATCATCGTCGGCGTGGCGGCGATCATCCTCGGCATCCTGGCGATCATGATGACGGCGACGGCAGGGGTGCTCACTCTGGTGGCGCTGCTGGCGCTCGGCGCGGCGATGCTGGTCGTCAGCGCGAGCTTCAGCGAGGCCGTGATGCGGCTGTTCACGGTGACGGCATAGCGCCCATGCCGGCGACGAACGGGCGCCGGAGCGCAGCTCCGGCGCTCTTTTTATGCCTGCCGGCGGCAGGCGCTTGTCTTGCCTGCGCCGGCGTAGCATTGATGCTCTGTTCCCGAAGGGCAAGGGGGCCGGCGATGCGGAGCCTGTGGTCGGATACCGATGCCGAGCGGATGGTCGCGCGCTATGCGGCGCAGGGGGTCGGACGCGATCTTGCCTTGCGCGTCTATACTTCGCGGCTGCTCGGAAGCGATCCAAAACTCGTCCTGCACGGCGGCGGCAATACCTCGGTCAAGACCACCCTTCCCGATCTTTTCGGCGATGCGGTCGAGGCGCTGTGCGTCAAGGGCAGCGGCTGGGACATGGCCGCCATCGAGCCGGCCGGCCTGCCGGCGCTGCGCCTGGCGCCGCTGCGGCGGCTGCGCTGCCGCGCGGCCTTGTCGGACGAGGACATGGTGCGCCTGCTGCGCGCCAATCTTCTCGATCCCGGCGCGCCCAACCCCTCGGTCGAGACCCTGCTGCACGCCTTCCTGCCGCACAAATACGTCGACCACACCCATGCCAATGCGATCTTAAGCCTTGCCGATCAAAGCGATGCGGCCGAACGCTGCGCCGATCTCTACGGCCGGCGGATGGGCATCGTCCCCTACATCATGCCGGGGTTTCTGCTGGCCAAGAAAGCGGCCGAAATCTTCGAAGCGGATCCGGCGGTCGAGGGGCTGGTGCTGATCAAGCATGGCATTTTCACCTTTGGCGATAGCGCGCGGGAGGCTTATGAGCGCATGATCGCCGCGGTCAGCCTCGCCGAGGACAGGATCGCCCGCGGCCGCAGGAGCGTCTTCGTGCCGGCCGCACTGCCGACGGCGATCGCCGATGTCGCGACGGTGGCGCCGATCCTGCGCGGCGCCTGCGCGATCCCCGACCCGCAGGGCGGCGGCGACGACAAGCGCTTCATCCTCGACTTCCGCACCGGCCCCGCCATTCTCGCCTATGTCAACGGCGCCGAGCTGGCGCGCTACGGCCGCGCCGGCGTCGTCACCCCCGACCACACGATCCGCATCAAGAACTATCCGCTGATCGTGCCGCCGCCGGCAAAGGACGGGCTTGCGGCGTGGAAGGAGGCGGTGCGCGGCGCGGTTGCGGCGTTCGTCGCCGAGTACCGCGCCTATTTCGCCCGCCATAACGCCCGTCAGGCGACGCCCAAGCGCGAACTCGACCCGATGCCGCGGGTCGTCCTGGTGCCGGGGCTCGGCCTGTTCGGATTGGGGCGCAGCGCCCGCGACGCGCGCATTGCCGCCGACCTCGCCGAGGCCACGGTCGAGACGGTGACCGGGGCCGAGGCCGTCGGCCGCTTCGAATCGCTGTCCGAGGCCGATCTCTTCGCGATCGAATACTGGTCGCTCGAACAGGCCAAGCTCGGTCGCGGCGAGGACCCGCCGCTATTGGGTCAGATTGCGGTCATCACCGGCGGCGCCGGCACGATCGGGCTGGCGACCGCGCGGGCGATGAGCCGCGCCGGCGCCGCCGTCGCCCTTCTCGACCGCGACCGGGAGGCTCTGGAAGCGGCGGCCGCGAAGCTCGGCGGCGCGGTGCTGGCGCTGCCCTGCGATGTGACCGACAGGGCGGCGGTCGCGCGCGCCTTCGCGCGGATCGCCGCGCAATGGGGCGGGGTCGACATCGTCGTTTCCAACGCCGGGGCGGCCTTTCAGGGCCGCATCGGCGAAGTCGCCGAGGACGACCTGCGGCAGAGCTTTGAGATCAATTTCTTTGCCCATCAGCATGTCGCCAGCGCCGCCGTCCGCATCATGCTGGCGCAGGGCACCGGCGGGTGCCTGCTGTTCAACGTCTCCAAGCAGGCGGTCAACCCGGGCCGCGATTTCGGGCCCTACGGCCTGCCGAAAGCGGCGACGCTGTTGCTGGTGCGCCAGTATGCGCTCGACTACGGCGCCGACGGCATCCGCGCCAATGCCGTCAATGCCGACCGCATTCGCAGCGGGCTGCTGACGCCGCAGATGATCGCCGCCCGCGCCAAGGCGCGCGGTCTCGACGAGGAGCAATATCTGCGCGGCAACCTGCTGCGCCGCGAGGTGAGCGCCGAGGATGTGGCGCAGGCCTTTCTGTTCCAGGCGCTGGCGCACAAGACGACCGCCGGCGTGATAACCGTCGACGGCGGCAATATCGCCGCCGCGCTGCGCTAGCCCCCGCGCGCCGGGGATGTCCGGGCGACCCCGCTGCCGGCGAGCGGAAGCCGCTTTTCCGCCACTTTCGGTATATTTAGATTATCCCCCGGAACCATCGATGATTTCCGGGGTTCGCCCCGATGGCCCGCATGTCGAGCATCCGGGGCGATGCGGCGGAGGCCCGCTCAGGCGAACGGCAACAGGAGGGGATTCCCGTGCGGTTTCTTGGCGTTCATCCCGGCCTTCTGTTCTATTCGAAGATCTTTTTGCGACTCGAACCGCTGGGGCTTGAACTCGTCGCCGCGGCGGCGCGCCGGGCCGGCCACGAGGTCCGCCTGATCGATCTGCAGGTCGAGGATCACCGCGCCTATTTCCGCCTGATCGACGAATGGCGGCCCGACCTCGTCGCCTTTTCCTGCAACTACCTGGCGCATGTGCCCGAGATCGTCGATCTCGCCAAGGCGACCAAGGCCCGCCATCCTGAGAGCTTCATCTGCGTCGGCGGGCACAGCGCCTCCTTCACGGCGGAAGCGATCCTTGCCCATGGCGAGGGGGCGGTCGACTGCGTTCTGAAAGGCGAGGGCGAAGCCGGAATGCCGCTGCTGTTGCGGGCGCTCGAGGCGGGGGAGGATCTCACCCTTGTGCCGGGCGCCGTCACCGCGGCGGGCGAGGGGCCGCCGCCGCATTTCGTGCATTCGCTCGACGAATTGCGGCCGGCGCGCGACCTGTTGCGCCACCGCCGCAAGTATTTTCTCGGCCATCTCGACCCCTGCGCCTCGATCGAGTTCTCGCGCGGCTGCCCGTGGGACTGCACATTTTGCAGCGCCTGGACCTTCTACGGCCGCAGCTACCGGGCGCTGAGCACAGAACGCATCATCGAGGATCTGCGCGCGATCCGCGAGCCCGGCGTATTCATTGTCGACGACGTCGCCTTTTTGCACGAGGAGCGCGCGATGGCGCTGGGAGAGGCGATCGCCCGCGCCGGCATCCGCAAGAACTATTATCTCGAAACCCGCGGCGACGTGCTGCTGCGCAACAAGGAGGTCTTCCGCTTTTGGAAGAAGCTCGGCCTCGATTACATGTTTCTCGGCCTTGAAGCGATCGACGAGGAGGGGCTCAAGGCCTACCGCAAGCGCGTCTCGTTGGGCCGCAATTTCGAGGCGCTCGAATTCGCCCGCTCGCTCGACATGATCGTCGCGATCAACCTGATCGCCGATCCCGATTGGGATCACGAGCGCTTCCGCATCGTGCGGGAATGGGGCCTCGAAGTCCCGGAGGTCGTCAATCTGAGCGTCAATACGCCCTATCCCGGCACCGAGAGCTGGGCCCTCGAACACCGGCGCCTGTTGACCCGCGACTATCGGCTGTTCGACATTCAGCACACCGTATTGCCGACCCGGCTGCCGCTCGACGAATTCTACAAGGAGCTGGTGACGACGCAGCGGGCGTTTTACATGAAGCATGTCGGCTGGCGCGGCGTGAGAAAGGCGGGGCGCCTGATCGCCGCGCTGGCCCTGCGCGGGCAGTTCAATTTCATCAAGAGCCTGTTCCTGTTGAACCGCGTGTTCCGCCCGGAACTGCTGCTCGCCGATCACCGGGCCCCGGTCAAATACGAGGTGCCGCTGCCGCCGGCGCAGGACCCCTCGCGGCGGCCGGCGCGCACCGGCCTTTACATCCATCCGCCGCGCGGCCGCAAAGGCCGCGCCATCGACGCCGCCACCGAGCGCTTTGTCGAGGAAACGCGGATGGGCTCGAGCCTCTAACCGCCGCCGGCGTCCTCGCGCTCGATCTGCAGGCGGGCGAGAAAGGCGACGAGCGGATGGACGCCGAGCGCGCGCAGCCGCGCCAGGTCGAGCGCCATCAGCGCCGCGCGCTCGTCCGCTTGCAGCCGGAAGCGATCGGCAAAACCGGCGGGATCGGCGCGATAAAGGGCGCGCGCCGCGCCGTCATGGGCGAGCGCGTGCAGCGCGCGGGTCAGCGCGACGCGATCGGCCCGAATCGCCGGATAATGCGGCGGCGGCGCGGGCGGCGGCGGCGCAAACCAGCCGAGCGAGGCGTAATTGTGGTGCCAGCTCGGCTCCAGCGAGACGAGGTCGGGCTTGCGCTCGCCAAGCGCGCCGGCGGCGCAGGCCCAGCAGCGCAGTTCGACATTGCCGGTGCGGTCGAGCGCCGCCGCGTCGAGGCCGACGAGCGCGCGCAGCCGCCCGGCCGCGATCCCCGCTAACAGCTCCTTGTCGAAGGCCAGATCCGGCTCGGCGTAGCGCTCGGTGCCGGGGAAATGCGACATGCCGCCGCTCGCCAATACGACGGTCTTATACCAGCCTGATTAATCATCAACCTGTCCCTGGGAGGGGTGCGAACGACCCACCCAGGGCCACTCACCGCCGAAACCCGCTCTACAGGTCAACGTCAACTCAGGTCGGTATTAAGGCCCATCGCCGTGACCGCGCGCGCGACCGCCGCGCCGAAGGCCCAGCAGCGCGCCATGTCCGGCTGCGGCGGCAGATAGGCGTTGACCCAGATCGGCAGCACCGGACCGGCAAGGCCGAGATGCGTGAGCGGAATGCCGATCGCGTAATCGATGCCGGCGGTGCTGGTGAAGGCCGGGTCGAAGCCTTCCTGGTAGAGGCGGCGGACCAGTTCAAGGCCGATCTCGCCCGCCACCGGCCAGTGGAACCGGCGCCCGGCGAAGGCGCCCTCCGCTTCGCCGCCGACATGGATCGTGAACGGCGGCGCGACGGTGTGAAAGAACTGCTCGGCGTGGTCGTTCGCAAAGATGATCCATAGATCGGGGGCGAGCGCCTTCAGCTTTTGCCCGATCTCGGCGGCGACCTGTTTGACGCGCGCGACCGTGGCGCGGTCCTCGCTCGGGGGCAGGGTGAAGAATTGCGGGGCGTGCGGCAGCATCGCCCCGCCGACGACGGTCGAGATCACGGCGCTTCCTCCCGGTCATGGTTTCTTCCGATATGCGGGCGCCCGGGCCCGCGGTCGATCTCGCCGCCATCCGGCCCGATCCGCAGCGCGCCGAGCTGCAGGATGCGCACGCGCCCGGCCGGCACCGGCGTCACGACGCGCAGGGTGTGACGCCGCCTGTCGACGCTGTCGAGGCGGGCGAGACCGAGGCCCTCCCCGCGGCCGTCGGCAAGCCCGCACAGCAGCCCGGGCCGGGACGAGAGATAGTCGAGCGGCCGGGTGACGGCCACTGCCGCGGCTTCGCGGCTCCGCTGGGGCCACAGGCCAAAGGGCTGGACGATCAGATCCGCCATCGCCAGCTCGGCCGTCGCGGCATCGGCGAAATAGCGCGCAAAGCGCTCGGCCCGCGCCGCCGCGCGCTCCTCCCTGCTGCGCGGCCTGACCTCCGGCGCGGGCGGCAGTTTGAGCGCCGGAATATGCCGGTTCGCCTGCAACAGCGCCGCCAGTTCCCCGGCCCTTTCGAGGGCGATCAGGCAATCGGGGCGCAAGGCGGCGATCTTGTGCAGTTTCAGCGGGAAGCCGGGGCCCGCGACGAGCCCGCCGGTGTCGATGACCGTGACCTCGGCGCCTGCGGCCGAGGCAACCAGGGCGGCGGCGCCGAGGATCAGCGGCAGAAAATGTCCGATGGGGCTCGTCGCGCCGACAAAGGCGAGCCGCTCCGGCCGGGCGGCGAAGAGGTCAAGACCCGGACGGGCATGGCACAGCGTGACGGCGGCGGGCGGGCCGACAATCTTTTGGCCGATATCGGTATCGACCACGACGACCCGCCGGCCGGCGGCGGCGAGGGCTTCGCTCAGATGCCGGCAGAGCCAGCTCTTGCCGATATCGCTCGGGCCGAGCACGAGCACCCGGCGCCATCCGGCGGCGAGGATCCGGCGGGCCGCGCCAATGACGTCTTCCATTGTCCGATCCCGGATCATCGAATTATCCGCAATGCGGGCGCACCGCAATCACGGCCGCCGGTCTGCGGATTTGACAGGAGCCGATCGCGGCTGCAAGCTTGCGTTACAGTCGAGGAAGGGGCATGGCACCGCGCGTCGATCCCGTCCAATCCGATCAGGCCCCGCCGGCACGGGCCGACGTCGTCGTCATCGGCGGCGGCATCATCGGCGTCAGCACGGCCCTGTTCCTGGCCGAAAAGGGCATATCGGTCGCGCTGTGCGAGAAGGGGCACATCGCCGGCGAGCAATCGAGCCGCAATTGGGGCTGGTGCCGCAAGATGGCGCGCGATCCGCGCGAGATCCCGCTGATCATCGAAAGCCTGCGATTGTGGCAGGGCATGAACGAGCGGGTCGGAGCCGAGACCGGTTTCCGCCAGTGCGGCATCATGTATCTGTTCGCGACCGGGGCCGAGGCGGCCGCCCACGAGCCTTGGCTCGATTATGCCCGGCAGTACCAGCTCGACACGCGCATGCTGAGCGGCGCCGAGGCGATGCGGCTGTTGCCCGGGCTCACCGGGCGGTGGGCGGGCGCGCTTTATACGGCGAGCGACGGCCGCGCCGAGCCGCAGCGCGCCGCCCCGGCGATCGCCGCGGCGGCGCGGCGGCGGGGCGCGGTGATCCTACAGAACTGCGCGGTGCGCGGCCTCGAGACCGCCGCCGGCCGGGTCGCCGCCGCGATCACCGAGAAGGGACGCATCGCCTGTCACAGCGTCGTGCTGGCCGGCGGCGCCTGGTCGCGCCTGTTCTGCGGCAATCTTGGCATCGCGCTGCCGCAGCTCAAGGTGCGCGCCTCGGTCATGCGCACCGAGCCGCTCGCGGGCGGTCCCGAGATTTCCGCCTCGGGCGGCCTGTTCGCTTGGCGCAAGCGCCTGGACGGCGGCTATACCGTGGCGACGCTCGGCGTGCGCACGATCGACCTCGTTCCCGACCATTTCCGCCTGTTGCCGCAATTCCTGCCGGCGGCGCGGCTGCACTGGAAGAAACTGCGCTTTCGCATCGGCCGGCGCTGGCTCGAGGAGTGGCGGATGCCGCGGCGCTGGAGCCTCGATGAGGCCTCGCCGTTCGAGCGCGTGCGCGTGCTCGATCCCGAGCCCGACCCGTTCGTGCTGCGTCGCGCGCAGGAGGCGCTCGCCGCCGCTATGCCGCTGTTCCGCGAGGTCAGGGTCGCCGAGCGCTGGGCCGGCATGATCGATGTGACCCCCGACGCGGTGCCGGTCATCTCGCCGGTCGACGCTCTGCCGGGCTTTGTCATCGCGACCGGCTTCTCCGGGCACGGCTTCGGCATCGGCCCCGGCGCCGGCCGGCTGGTCGCCGATCTCGTCGCCGGCGACCCGCCGCTCGTCGATCCGGCGCCGTTTCGCCTGGCGCGCTTCAGCGACGGCTCGCGCCCTCGGCCCTCGCCGATCGCCAGCTGAGGAGCGCAAGCGACATGCCGCCCTGCCTGACGCGTTTATCGGAAGTGCGATGACCACAGCTTGCTATCTGGGCACCGATGTCGGCGGCACGTTCACCGATCTGGTGTTCTACACGACGAGCGGCGAAATCCGTTGTCTCAAAGTGGCAAGCACGCCGGCGCGACCGGGGGAAGGCGTGCTGGCCGGCATCGATGAGCTCGGCGACGGCCTCGGCCTCGATGCGCAGGCCCGAGGCCGGCTCGTTCACACCCACAGCAGCACGGTCGCCACCAATGCGCTGATCGAGCGCAAGGGCGCCCGCGTCGGCCTTATCGTTTCGGCCGGGTTTCGCGACCTGTTCGAATTGCAGCGCCTGGCGATCCCGCATCCGATGCGCTTCGATTCGCGCCGGCCGGCGCCGCTGGTGCCGCGTGCGCTCGTGCGCGAAGTCGAAGGCCGCCTTGCCGCCGACGGCGGCGAGATCGCGCCGCTCGACGCGGAGGGGGCGCGCGCCGCGGCGCGCGCGCTCGTCGATGACGGCGTCGAGATCGCGGTCGTCGCGCTGCTGCACAGTTACAAAAATCCGGCGCATGAAGAGGCCGTGCGGGCGGCGGTCGAACAGAGCGGCCTGCCGTTGCGGCTTGAACTGTCGAGCGCGGTGTGGCCGCAGGCGCGCGAATACGAACGCGCCGTCCTCGCCACGATCAACGCCAGCATCCGCCCGATCGTCGAAACCTATATCGACCGCCTCGAAGCGGGGTTGCGGGCGCGCGCGATCCTTGCGCCGGCCCGCATCGCCCGCTCGAACGGCGGCGCCGAGCTGGCCCGCAGCCTGCGCCGCCGCCCGGTCGCCGCATTGTTGTCGGGCCCGGCCGCCGGCGTCGCCGGCGCCGCCGCCGCGGCGCAGGATGCGGGCTGGCAGGGGGCCGATCTGATGACCCTCGATATCGGCGGCACCAGCGCCGATATCGGCGTGATCCGCGGCGGCCGGCCGGTATTGAGCAGCGAGGAGCATATCGCCGACTTCCCGCTGCTGATCCCGACGATCGCGGTCTCCAGCATCGGCGCCGGCGGCGGTTCGATCCTCTGGCTCGACCCGGCCGGAGCGCTGAAGGTCGGGCCCGGCAGCGTCGGCGCCGATCCCGGCCCGGCCTGCTACGGATTGCAGCAGAAGCCGGTGCCGGCCTTGACCGACGCCTTCCTGATCGCCGGGTTGCTGGCGCCGGGTCAGCGCCTCGGCGGCCGGCTGCCGCTCAAACGCGAGCCGGCGCGGCGGGCGCTGGCGAGGATCGCGGCGGCGCTCGGCGCCAGCGTCGAGGAGGTTGCGGACGGCGCAATCCGCGTCGCGGTGGCGCTGACCGCGGCCGAGGCCGCGCAGGTGCTCGCCCGCCGCGGCGTCGACATGCCGCGTTTCCGCATGGTCGCGTTCGGCGGGGCGGGGCCGCTATTGGCGGCGCTGCTGGCCGAGGAGGTCGCGATCGAGAGCGTGCTGATCCCGCCCTATCCCGGGGCGCTCTCGGCGCTCGGCGCGGCCCGCGCCGATCTCGAAGGCGATCTCGTCGCGCCGGTCTATGCCCGGCTCGACGCACTGCCGCCGGCAAGCCTTGCCGCCGCCTGCGCGGCCCTCGAGGCGCAAGCGCAGGCCTGGCTTGCCGAACAGACGGCGGCGATCGCCATCGGCGAGAGCCGGATCACGCTGGCCGCCGATATGCGCTATGACGGACAGGGCTATGACGTGACCGTGCCGCTCGACCGGCGCTGGCTGCTCGAAGGCGACAGCGCGCGCCTGCGCGCGGCCTTCCACGACGCGCATCGGGCGAGCTACGGGCACGCCAACGAGGCGGCCGAAATCTGGCTGAAGGAATTGCGCGCCCACATTCTCGGCGTGACGCCAAAGCCCCGCATCCGGCCGTTGCCGTCCGGCCCGGGCGGGGCCGGGAGCCCGCGCCCGATCCGGCTGCGCGGCCGCACATGGACCGCCGCCGTTTACGATCGCGCCGCGCTGGCCGACGGCCAGCGCCTCGCCGGCCCGGCCATCGTCAACCAGATGGATACGACGACCCTGATCCCGCCGGGCTGGCAGGCGATGCGGGTGGCATCGGGCGCGCTGGTGCTCGAGCGGACGAGGTGAGCATGACGACGCCAACCCCCGAGGACGCCATCGGCGTCGAAATCTTCGCCAACCTGTTCAAGGCCATCGTCGACGAGATGGCGTGGATCGTATTGCGCTCCTCGCATACGACCTTTGTCAAGGAGACGCAGGATTTTGGCGTCGCGCTGGTGACGCCGCAGGGCGAGATGTTCGCCTATCCCTACGGCAGCGGCGCGACGCCGCTGATGGGCGTGGCGATGCAGGCGGCCACCCGCGCCTGCGCGTGGGAGCCGGGCGACGTGCTGATCACCAACGATCCCTATGCGACCGGCGGCATGGTCATGCATCTGAACGACATCTATCTGTTCCGTCCGGTCTTTATCGCCGGCGAGCTGTTCTGCTTTGCCTGGTCCTTCATCCATTGCACCGATGTCGGCGGCGCGGCGCCGGGCAGCATCGACATGCAGAATTGCGAGGTGTTCCAGGAAGGGCTGCGACTGCGGCCGGTCAAACTGTTCCGGCGCGGCGCGCTCAATCAGGAAGTCTGGAACATCTTTGCCGACAATTGCCGCATCCCGTCCCTGAACTGGGGCGACATGACGGCCTGCGTCGCGGCCTTGACCCGGGCCGAAGAGCGGCTGGCGCGGCTGGTCGAACGCTACGGCCGGGAGAGCGTGAGGCGGGCGATGTATCAGACGCTCGACCGCAGCGAGCGCCTGGCGCGCCAAGTGCTGGCGCAGATCCCGCCCGGATGCTACCGCTTCACCGAATATTTCGAGGATGATTACGTCAGCGATCTGCCGGTGCGCCTTGTCGTAGCGCTTATTGCGCGCGGCGACGGCACGGTCGTGCTCGACTTCACCGGATCGGATCCGCAGGTGCGCGCCGCCTTGAACCTGCCGACCGGGTCGATGCCGCACCACCCGTTTCTGGCGATGGCGCTCGTCAACTTCATCGTGACCCGCTCGCAGGCGATCCATATCAACGCCGGCCTGCTGCGTCCGATCGATCTCGTCCTGCCCGAAGCCTCGGTCGTCAACGCCGCCTTTCCGGCCGCTTGCGGCATGCGCTTTACGACCGCGATGCGCGTTCATGACCTCGTGCTCGGCGCCCTCACCCAGGCGATCCCGGGGGAGGTGCCGGTCGGCGGCTCGGGGGTGTTGGTGGTCAGCTATGTCTCGACCTCGGAGTTGGGCGCGGCCGGCCGCGTCGTCGTCGCCAATCCGGTCTCCGGCGGCTCCGGAGCCAGCGCCGAACGCGACGGCATTTCCGGCGCCGAGATGAGCGTCGCTTTTCTGCGCAACGTACCGGTCGAGGTGCTCGAGGCCGAGGCGCCGGTCCTCGTGCGCCGCTTTGCCCTGAGCCCCGACAGCGAGGGGCCGGGCCGTCAGCGCGGCGGCTTCGGGGTCGAGTACGAGCTCGAGATCCGCCACCCGAGCGCGGTCATCGTCATGCGCGGCAAGGACCGCCATCGCTTCACGAGCTGGGGGGCGGCGGGCGGCGGCGCCGGCGCCCCCAGCGGCTGCGTCGGCATCCGCCCCGGCATGCCGCCGCACGACATCGGCAAATGCACGGTCTACCGCCCGCAGATCGGCGAAGTGATCCGGTTGTGGGGCGGTGGCGGCGGCGGTTTTGGCGATCCGCTCGAGCGCGATCCCGCCGCGGTCGCCGCGGATGTCGCCGCCGGCCTGCTCTCGCCGCAGCGGGCGCGCGCGGTCTACGGCGTCGTCCCCGGCGACGAGGCGGCGAGCGCCGCCTTGCGGCGCCGGCTGCGGGCGGCGCGGCCGGCGGCGGAGGCGTTTGATTTCGGGACCGCGCGCCGCGAATGGGAGCGGCGCCACGGCAGGGCGGCGGAAGCGATCGCGGCGTTTCTGCCGAGCCTGCCGGCCGGCGTGCGCCGCCATGCCCAGAGCGAATTCTACCGCCATCTGCACCGCGCCGGCCCCGGCCCTTACGACGACGAGACGATCGCCGCGGCGCTGGCCGCGCTCGCCGCCGCGTTCGGACGGCCGGCCGCGGCGCTGGCCGTCGCCGCCGAATAAGCAGAGGAGCAGAGATGATCACCGCAATCGTGCAATACCGCCTGCCGCCATCGATCAGCAAGGCGGCCTGCGCTGAGCATTTCCGCGCCATCGCCGCCGGCTTCCGCACCGTGCCGGGGCTCATTCGCAAGCAGTTCATCTATGCCGATGACGGCTGGGCCGGCGGCGTCTATCTGTGGCAGAGCCGGGCCGCCGCCGAGGCGTTCTATTCCGGCCCATGGCTGCAGGGCATCCGCGAGCGCTACGGCATGGATCCGCAGATCCGCTATTTTTACACGGCCTGCGTTACCGATAACGCGCTCGAGACCGTGCTGCTGCCGGAAGCGGCGGAATAGGCCGATACCGCCCTCCGGCGCCGATGGTGGCGCAGCCGAGGAGAGGAGAGTGAGCAGGCGCCTGGGCCGGGTCATGGCGGCGGGCGTCATCGCGCTGACCGCGGTGCAGAAGAAATGGCGCCGCGCCGCAAGCCGGCTTGAAGCCGCCGAGCGGTTGCTGCCGCGCCATCGCGTCGCGACGCGATGGGGCCCGCTCGTCTTTACGAGCGGGCACAAGCAGGCCTTGCAGTATCCGCGCGAATTCGACCGCCTCGAGCCCGAGACCCTGGCCTGGATCGACGGGTTCAAGACGCCGTGCCGGTTCTGGGATGTCGGCGCCAATATCGGCCTCTTCTCGCTCTATGCCGGGCTCAGGCCGGGGGTTGCGGTCAGCGCCTTCGAGCCGGCGGCGGCGAATTACGCGGCGCTGTGCCGCAACATCGAGACGAACCGGCTGCAGGAGCGCATTCAGGCCTATTGTCTGGCGCTGTGCGAGCGCGAATTGCTCGGCAGCCTCGCCCTGTCGGCCACCCATGCCGGCAGCGTCTTCAACGCCTTCGACAGCGAGGAGGATTGCTTCGGCCGGCCGATCGCGGTCGCCTTTCGCCAGGGCATGCTGGGCTTTTCGATCGACGGGCTGCGCCGACACTTCGGGCTGCCCGCGCCGCACTATCTGAAGATTGACGTCGACGGTCTCGAGGAGCGGATCCTGCTCGGCGCCCGCCGCACGCTCGCCGATCCGGCATTGCGCTCGATAATGCTCGAAATGGAGGAGCGCGAGACGCCGCGCAACCGTCGCCTGACGGCCGCGCTCGCCGCCGCCGGCTTTCGTCTCGCGGCGCGCGGCGCCGGCGGCCGCGGCGGCTCGATCAACGGCCTCTTCACGCGGCCATAGGCCGGAAGCGGCGGCGGCCGGCCCTGTTCAGGGCGCGGTCGCGGAGGCGATCTGCGCGCTCGAAGCGGGCGCCGGCAATACGCGCCCGTTGCCGCCGAAAGCAAGCGTAACCGTCACGGGCAGAGGCTGGCTGGCGCAACCCTCGGTCGATTGCAGGCGGAAATCGTGCTGGAGCACGAGCTGGGCGGAGAAGCTCCGGTGCGGAAAATTGTGCGCCCCGACCCCGAGATAGGTGTCGCCCGTGCTCGCTCCGGTGCCGACCACATCGGCGAGGTTCAGATGGACGAACAGCGCGCCGTTGCGGTGCAGGATCGCCACGGCATGAACATCGCCGGTGAACGAGACCGGCTCACCCGCGGGAACGCACGGATCGGGCGGAAGCGAGATGGTGCCGGTCAGCGGTATCATCAGATGCGAGACGATGGCGCCTGTGCCCTGGCCCGCCGAAGCCGCCGCCGGCAACATCGCCGGCATCCCGATAACGGCGATCACCGCCGCCCGGCGCAGCCAATGCGCGAGATCTTGCATGAGGTCTATCCTTTTTCGCCAAAACCGCGAAGAAGCCGCAGACTTGACCGCAAAAGATTGAAAAATCATGAAACATCGCAGCCCCGCGAGGCGCTTCGGGGGCGGCGAGCCGCCTTTTCCGCGCCGCTGCGCTCCTGTCGCCGTCGTCATGGCAAATCGGAGATGCTTGCGCCGGGCCGCGGCCGGGGCCGATAATCAAAACCGGCTGCTGCGGAAGAACGATGAGCTCGCATGTCTGTGCCTGATCGGCAGGCCGATCGGTCCGGAACCGAGGAGCGCTACGGCGTCGATTTGACGAGCACCCGCCCGGGAACGCCCGGCGGCGTATTCCTGCGCCGCTTCTGGCTGGCGGTCGGGCGCAGCGAGGATCTGCCGCCGGGCCATGCCCGGCCGCTCCGCATCATGAGCGAGGACTACGCGCTCTATCGCGGCGAAGGGGGCCGGGTGCAGGTCCTCGCCCATCGCTGCCCGCATCGCGGCGCACCGATGCACCTTGGCTGCGTCGAAGGCGACGACATCCGCTGCGTCTATCATGGCTGGAAATTCGCCGCGGACGGCCGCTGCCTTGAACAGCCGGCCGAAGATCCCGGTTTTGCCCATAAGGTGCGGATCGACAGCCGGCCAACGCGCGAGTATACGGGGCTGATCTTCGCCTATTTCGGCGAAGGCGAGCCGCCGGAATTCCCGCCCTATCCGCTGCCGCCGCAGGAGGGGCTTATCGAAGCCTGACCGGTCGAGCACGTTCCGTGCAATTACCTGCAATGTTTCGAGAACACGATGGACGAAGTCCACGTCGCCTTCGTCCATGCGCCCGGCGGCAGCCACGCCGCGATGGCGGAGCTGCCGCTGATCTCTGCCGAGGAAACGGAGTGGGGCATGATCCGCTATGGCCGACGCGCCGGCGGCAAGGTGCGGGTGACGCTGCATTACGCACCGGCGGTAACACGGGTCATCGTGCCGCCGCTCAATGGCATGGAAGGGATTGGCGGCTGGACCGAGATCTATTTCAACTTCACGCCGGTCGACGATGACAACCACATGTGGCTGATCGCGCATCATGTGAAAGTGACTGGCACTGCGGCCGAGGCGTACAGGCGCAAACGCGCCGAATATCTGGAAAAGCGCCGGGCGGCGGCGCCGGCCCTTGCGGTTGCGCGCGAGCTGATGGCGGGCCGGAGGCGCTACGCGGAGGTTCTCGCTCATCCCGACCTTGCAATCGTGCAGGATATCGCCGTGCAAGCCGGGCAGGGGCGGATCCAGGACCGCCGCGGCGAGCATCTCGGGCGCTCCGATGCCGGCATCCTCGCCTGGCGCAGGATCCTGGCCCGTGAATTGCGGGCCATCGCCGAGGGCCGGCCAACGAAGCCATGGCGGCGCCCGCCGGCCGGCGTGCTGCCCAAGATCGGGATCTGAGGAAGGACCGCCGCGCGCGGCGGCGCGCTTCAGCGCCGCCCGGCCGCATACTCCTCGCGCAGGCGGTTGCGCATGTGTCCAAGGCCGGCGGCGATATAACCGCCGTCGATCGCGATCTCGGCCCCGTTGATGAAGCTCGCTTCGTCCGAGGCGAGGAACAGCACCAGCTCGGCGCATTCCCGGGGCGTGCCCTGCCGTCCCATCGGGATCGCGGCGCGCGCGGCATGGGCGAAGGCCTCGCCGGCGCTGCGATAAAAGCCGGTATCGGCGATCTGCCCGGGATGGATCGAGTTGACCCGGATGTTCCAGCGGGCGAATTGCAGCACCGCGGTCTTGGTCAACCCGCGCAATCCCCATTTGCTCGCCGTGTAGGCGGCGTCGTCATGCGCGGTCAGGCCCGCGGTCGACGAGATGTTGACGATCGCGCCGCCGCCCGAATCGCGGATCGCGGGGGCGCAATGCTTCATGCCGAGCAGGGGCCCGGTCAGATTGACCGCGATCGTGCGGTTCCAGGCTGCGAGCGTCGTATCGAGGATGCCCTGCCGCGCGATCGTGCCGGCATTGTTGACAAGGATGTGAAGCTTGCCGAACTCGCGCAGCGCCGCCGCTACGACCGCTTGCCACGCCGCCTCATCGGCGACGTCCTGCGGCAGGAAGACGGCCCTGCCGCCCGCCTCGGCGAGGCGCCGCGCCAGCGCCTCGCCGGCCGCCGCGTCGACATCGGTCAACACGACCGCCGCGCCCGCGCGCACGAACAATTCGGCTTCCGCCGTCCCCTGACCGCCGGCCGCGCCGGTGATCAGCGCCACCTTGCCTTCAAGCCTTGCCATTGCGTTGCCTCCGCCGAGGAGCCTTGTTCCGCGCCAACCTATACCCGGTATCCGGCGGGACCGTGAAGCGCCCGGAGCAGGGCGCCCCGGACCGCGGCGCCGCCTGCCGCGGCCGGATGTCGGCGGGTGCTGCCGCACCCTGCGCCGCCGGTATATATTGGCCGCGTCAAAGAACAGAGCCCGCCGCCCGGCGGCCGGGACGACATCGAACAGAAGAGGCTTCCGGTCATGGCTACCGACGCTACCGCTTTATCCGTGCCCTGGTACCGCTCGCTCACCCGCGAGCAATGGCGCGTGCTCGCCGCCTCGAACCTCGCTTGGCTGTTCGACGGGTTCGAGATCTATGCGCTGTTCCTGACCGTCGGCTTTGCGCTGCATCAGCTGCTGAGCCCGGCCGAGTACGCGGCGATCCCGCGCTATGCCGGCTATGTGCTGGCGACGACGGTGTTCGGCTGAGCGACCGGCGGCGTCATCGGCGGCGTCATCGCCGACTATCTCGGCCGCAAGCGCACGATGATGCTGGCGATCCTCGCCTATTCGCTGACAACCGGCCTCTCCGCCCTCGCCTGGAACTGGGAATCCTTCGCGATCCTGCGCTTTCTGGTCGGCGTCGGGATCGGCTCGGAATGGGCGACCGGCGCCTCAATCGTCTCCGAATTGTGGCCCGATCACGCCCGCGGCAGGGGCGGCGGCATCCTGCAATCGGGCGCCGGCATCGGCAGCTTTTTGGCTTCCGGCGTGTGGCTGGCGATCGGCGGCTTCGGCCCCAACGCCTGGCGCTTCATGTATCTGGTCGGCATCCTGCCGGCGCTGTTGGTATCGTGGATCTGGCGCGGCATGCCGGAATCGTCGCGCTGGGAGCAGGCCGATGCGCGCCGCCGCGCGGCCCGGGAAATGCGCCGCAGCGGCGCCGCGCTGGCCGGCGAGCACGCCGCGCTGACCCGCTTCACATTGCTCGACATGTTTCTCGATAAAAGCGTCCGCCGGCGCCTCGTCTTCGCCTTTCTGATGATGCTGTCGGTGACGTTCGGCTTCTGGGGCGTGGCCACTTTCGTGCCGACCTATGTCGGCATGGTCGCCGCCAAGGCCCATCTCCCGGCGCCTTATTATTCCGCCCTGGCCGGGGTTGTCGGCACCGGGGTCGCGATCTTCGGCTTCGTTGCCCTCGGCTTTCTTGCCGATTGGATCGGCCGCAAGCCGACGGCGATGCTGTATTATGCGATGTGCCTGATCTTGACGCCGGTCGTCTATCTGTGGACGCACGGCATGACCGCGCTGCTCGCCGCAGTCGCGGTGTTCGGCTTCTTCACCGGCGGGATTTGGGCGTGGACGCCGATCTGGCTGCCCGAGCTGTTCCCGACGCGCATGCGCGGCACGGCCGTCGCGTTCTGTTTCAACGCGCCGCGCTGGATCTCCGCCGCCGGCCCGCTGATCGCCGGGACCCTGATCGTCGGGCTCGGCGGCTACGGCCCGGCGGCGACATTGGTCGGTCTGTTCTTTATCGTCGGCCTCGCGGCGGCGCCGTTCCTGCCCGAGACCCGGGGCAAGCCGCTGCCCGAGACGCTCGAGCCGGCGCTGCCGACCGCGGCCGCCTCCCCGCAGGCCGTATGAAACCGCGAGCGGGGATCGATCCGCGGCGGCCCAGCTAACTCGCGGCGGCCTGCGCCTTCTTCCAGCCGTCGCGCAGCCCGACCGTGCGGTTGAAGACGAGACGATCGGGCGTGCCGCCGGGATCGCGGCACAGGCAGCTGCGTATTGGAATATCTATGGATATACTATTGATATATCCCTATTTTTGGGATATATGATAGGCATATCCGAGAGATGGCCGCCATGGTTCGAACAACCCTGTTCCGCAGCAACCGCTCGCAGGCGGTGCGCCTGCCGAAGGAGGTCGCCTTCCCGGCGGGGGTGCGGGAGGTGAGGATTCTGCGCGAGGGTCCGCGGCGGGTGATCGTGCCGGCGAATGCGGTCTGGGATGATTTTTTCGCGGCCCCCGGAATCGTTCTGGGGACGCGCGAGCAGCCGCCGCCGCAGCTGCGCGAGGCGCTTTAGTGCTGCGCTATATGCTCGACACCAATTTGTGCATCCTCCTCTTGCGGGATCGTCCGCAGGGATTGCGGGAGCGCTTCAACGCTGAGGCGGATGCGCTGTGCATTTCGAGCGTGGTATTGTCCGAACTGCTCTACGGAGCCGGCAGATCGGCTAGGCCGATCGAGAACCGGCAGGAGGTTGAACGCTTCGCTGCCCGGCTCGAGGTTCTGCCCTTCGACGCCGAGGCCGCGGCGCATGCGGCGGAAATTCGGGTGGCGCTGGAACGGCGCGGCCGCATGATCGGCGCCTATGATCTGCTGATCGCCGGGCACGCGCGCAGCCGCGGCCTGGTGGTGGTGACCTCGGATCTCAAGGAGTTCGGCCGCGTCGACGGTCTGCGTTGTGAAGATTGGTTGGCCGATGCGGCAAGCGCTTGAGCGGGCACGGGGTTGCCCTCGGATCAGCCCGCGGCGGCCTGCGCCTTCTTCCAGCCGTCGCGCAGCCCGACCGTGCGGTTGAAGACGAGACGATCGGGCATGCCGTCGGGATCGCGACAGAAATAGCCCAGGCGCTCGAACTGCACCACTTCGCCCGCGGCCAGCTCGGCCAGCGCCGGCTCGACCAGCGCGTCCTTGAGCACTTCGCACGAATTGGGATTGAGGGCGGCGAAGGCGTCGCCCGCGGCGCCGGGATCGGGGCAGGTGAAGAGCGGATTGTAGAGGCGGATTTCGGCCGGACGGGCATGAGCGGCGGCGACCCAGTGCAGGGTCGCCCCGACCTTGCGGCCGTCCGGCGCGGTGCCGCCGCGCGTCGCCGGGTCGTAGCGGCAGCGCAGCTCCGTGACGAGGCCGTCCGCATTCTTCACGACCCGATGGCAGGTCACGAAATAGGCATAGCGCAGCCGCACCTCGCGGCCGGGCGCCAAGCGGAAAAACTGCTTCGGCGGATGCTCCATGAAGTCGTCGCGCTCGATATAGAGTTCGCGCCCGAACGGCACCCGCCGCGTCCCGGCGGCCGGATCTTCGGGATTGTTGAGTGCGACAAGCTCTTCGCCGCCGCCCTCGGGATAGTTCTCGATGATGAGCTTCAGCGGGCGCAGGACCGCCATGCGCCGCGCCGCCACCTTGTTCAAATGTTCGCGCACGGCGTGCTCGAACATCGCCAGATCGACGAGACTGGCGGCGCGGGCGACGCCGACTTGGCGGGCGAAGTCGCGGATCGCCGCCGCCGGCACGCCGCGGCGCCGCAGCCCCGCCAGGGTCGGCATGCGCGGATCATCCCAGCCGCGGACATGGCCCTCCTGCACCAGCCTCGTCAGGACCCGCTTCGAGAGGACCGTATAGGCGAGGTTCAGGCGCGCGAATTCATACTGCCGCGGCCGCGCCGGCACCGGCAGATTGTCGAGCAGCCAGTCGTAAAGCGGCCGGTGATCCTCGAATTCGAGCGTGCACAGCGAGTGCGTGACCCCTTCGATCGCATCCGACTGGCCATGCGCGAAATCATAGGTCGGATAGATGCACCACTTCGTGCCGGTGCGCGGGTGCGCGGCGTGCAGGATGCGGTAGAGGACGGGATCGCGCAGATTGATATTGGCGGCCGCCATGTCGATCTTGGCTCGCAGGACGCGCGCGCCGTCCGGGAATTCGCCGGCGCGCATGCGGCGGAACAGATCGAGATTTTCGCTGACGCTGCGCTCGCGATAGGGGCTATTGCGTCCGGGCTCGGTCAATGTGCCGCGCCACCGGCGGATCTCCTCGGCGGAGAGATCGTCGACATAGGCCTTGCCGGCGCGGATCAGGTATTCCGCCCATTCGTAGAGCTGCTCGAAATAATCGGAAGCGTGATAGAGATGCGGGCCCCAGTCGAAGCCGAGCCAGCGCACGTCGCGCATGATCGCGTCGATATATTCCCGCTCTTCCTTGACCGGGTTGGTATCGTCGAAGCGCAGATGGCAGCGGCCGCCGAACTCCTCGGCGACGCCGAAATTGAGGCAGATCGCCTTGGCGTGGCCGATATGGAGATAGCCGTTCGGCTCGGGCGGGAAGCGGGTCACGACCTGTTTGTGGCGCCCGCTTGCGAGGTCTTCGGCGATGATGTCGCGAATGAAATCCCGGCCCCGCGCCTCGACCCGAGAGCGGCCCGCCGCCATCGCTGTGTCGCCTGCCATTACGCCCCTCGAAATTGCTCTCCGCCTATGTGGCGCATCCGCCGGCAGGCGCCAACCCCCGGCGCGCCGGCGCGGGTTTGCCGGGCGCGGGCAAGGCCCGCATGCGCGAAATTCAGTCCCCGGCTCTGACCGCCGCGGCGATCGCCTCGAAGGCGGCGACGGCGGCGAGCATCTCGGTGGTCGCGATCGGATAAGGGGCCCGCCCGGCCACCGCATCGGCAAAGGCGTCGAGATTGGCGCGCACCGAATCGGCGGGCGCGAAGCTCAGCCGCTGCGGCGCCGCGCCGCTCCGCCGCAGCACGAGCTCGGTGCGCCCCAAGGCTTCGGCCGAGGCGTGGCGGGCGAAGGCGTGCAGTCGCCAATAAAGCGGCGTCGAGCGTATCGCCGCGAGCGTCCCGCTTATCCCCGATTCGAATTCAAGCACGACCGCGATCGTATCGATCGGGTCGGGCGGCGGCTTGCGCGTCAACAGTTGCGCCTGCACCCGCCGCACCGGCCCGGCGAGCGCAATCATCGCATCGAGCATATGGATGCCGGTTCCGGTCATGCCGCCGGCCGGCGATTCCCCGGGCCTGTGGCGCCAGTCCGCAAATGTGCCGGCGACCTCGTTGCTGAAATGCGCTTCGATATGCAGCAGCTCGCCGAGCGCGCCGGCCCTTGCAAGGCGCAGCAATTCCTGAAAGGCCGGGAAAAAGCGCTTGTCGGTGCCGACCCCGAGCACGACGCCGGCCTTCTCGCAGGCGGCAATGGCGCGCGCCGCATCGGCCCGGGTGAGGCACAGCGGCTTTTCGCAGAAGACCGCCTTGCCCGCTGCGGCCACGGCGATGATCTGCTCGCAATGCAGCGAATGCGGCGTCGCCAATACAACCGCATCGATATGCGGATCGGCCAATATCGGCTCGAGCTGCGGGACGAGCTCGAGCCGGTATTCCGCCGCAAACGCGCGGTGCTGCGCGGGGTCGCGGCTGACGGCGCGGGCAAAGCGCAGCTTGTCGCTCTTCCCCTGCGCCGCCGCGACCAGCGTTCTGCCCCAGCGGCCAAGACCGACGATCGCCGCGGTGATCATCGATCGGGCCCGGGCGAGGCCGGCTCAGCGGGCGGGACCGCCGAGATATTTGTGGAAGAAGGCAAAGACCTTATTCCAGCCGTCGACCGCTTGTTCCGGCCGGTAATTCGGGCGGTACCAGGCGAAGAAGGCGTGCCCGGCGCCGTCATAGCGATAGAATTCATAGGTCTTGCCGAGCCGCTTCAGCTCCGCCTCGGTGCGGTCGACCTGCGCGGGCGACGGATTCGGGTCTTCGTTGCCGAACAGGCCCAGAAGCGGGCAATTGATCCCTTCCGTCATGTCGATCGGGGCGACGGGCTGGGCCTTGGTCAGGCGCGATTTGTCGTCGACGACGACGTTGCCGCCCCAGCAATCGACCGCGGCCTGGATCAGATGCGACAGTTTGCAGGCGACGATATAAGCCTGCCGCCCGCCTGAGCAGAAGCCGATCACGCCGACCTTGCCGCTGGCATGCGGCTGCGAGCGCAGGAAGTCGATCGCGCCGGTTACATCGCCAAGCATCTGCTCGTCCGGGATGCCGCCGCTTTCGCGCACCTTGGCGACCACCTCCTCTTGCGCGCCGTCGCCGACGCGGAAGTAAAGGCTCGGCGCGAGCGCGGCATAGCCGTGATGGGCGAATTTGCGGGCGACCTCGCAGGTCCATTCGTCCCAGCCCGGCATATGGTGGATGACGACGACACCGGGATGCGGTCCGGCGTTGCTCGGATGCGCGTAATAGGCTTCGCCGCGATCGCCGCCGTGGCCGCGATAATTCGCCATGCCCGCCTGTATATTGCGAAACGCCATGCCGGTCCTCCCAGGTCTGTCGGTTGCACTCCCGCGCCGGCCAGGCTGTGGTGACGCCCGGGCACGGGCGCTTTCATCGCACCGCCGTCGGCGAATTGCAAGGCTTGCGGCGGCGCCGGCGCCCCGGCGCATTGGTAATTCGCCGGGGTTGGCGCTATTTTGCGAAAAAAGCGGCCCGTGGAGAGCGCGATGACCGATACGCCGGTAATGCTGGCCCTTGGCGAGGACTATCCCGAATTGCGCGAGGCGATCCGCAAGATCTGCGAGCGCTATCCCGGCGCCTACTGGCGCCGGCTCGAGGCCGAGCAGGCCTATCCGAGCGAATTCATCAAGGAGCTGACCGCCGGCGGGTTTCTCGCCGCGCTGATCCCGGAGGAGTACGGCGGCGCCGGCCTGCCGTTGCGCGCCGCCGCCGTCATCCTCGAGGAGATCAACGCCGCCGGCTGCACGGCCAGCCAGGGCCATGCCCAGATGTACATCATGGGCACGCTCTTGCGGCACGGCAGCGAAGAGCAGAAGCGGCGCTATCTGCCGAAGATCGCCTCGGGCGAACTGCGCCTGCAGGCTTTCGGCGTGACCGAGCCGACGACCGGCTCCGATACGACGCGGCTCAAGACGCGGGCCGTGCGCCGCGGCGATCGTTACATCATCAACGGCCAGAAGGTCTGGACCTCGCGCGCCCGCTATTCCGATCTGATGCTGCTGCTGGCGCGCACGACGCCGCTTGAGGACGTCAAGCGGCGCACCGAGGGGCTGTCGGTCTTTCTCGTCGATCTGCGCGAAAGCCAGGGGCGCGGCGTCGAGATCCGGCCGATCGAGGCGATGATCAACCACAATACGACCGAGGTCTTCTTTGACAATCTCGAGGTCCCGGCGGAAAACCTGGTCGGCGAGGAAGGCAAGGGCTTCCGCTACATTCTCGACGGCATGAACGCCGAGCGCATCCTGGTCGCCCAGGAGTGCATCGGCGACGGGCGATGGCTGTTAAAGAAGGGTGTCGAATACGCCAGGGAGCGCGTCGTCTTCGACCGCCCGATCGGGCAGAATCAGGGAGTGCAGTTTCCGCTCGCCCGCGCCTATGCCGAGCTCGAGGCGGCCGACATGATCTGCCGCCGCGCCGCGGCCCTGTTCGACGCCGGCAAGGAGTGCGGCGCCGACGCCAATATGGCAAAGCTGCTCGCTTCGGAAGCGACCTGGCACGCCGCCGAGGCGACGATGCAGACCTATGGCGGCTTCGCCTACGCCCGCGAGTACGACATCGAGCGCAAATGGCGCGAGGCCCGGCTCTATCAGACCGCGCCGATCTCGACCAATCTGATCCTCGCCTATATCGGCCAGCACGTGCTGGGCCTGCCGCGCTCCTATTGACCCGGCCCCTGTCGGCGTGCGCGCGCTCAGCGCGCTTCGCCGGCGGGCCATACCTTGCTGGCGATCGGGCCGGTATCGCCGACGGTCTCGACGAAATGCACCCGCTCGCCGACCCGCAGCCGGCCGAAATCGCCGGTGATCAGACTGTTGCGGTGGAAATAGAGCTGGGTCCCGGTGGGCGTCAGGATGAAACCGTGGTCCTGCGCCGGATAGAGCTGGGAGATCTGCCCGGCGAGCGCCCGCGCATGCGGCTTCACTTCGCCGGCAAGGCGGCGCTTGTATTCGGTCAGCCGGCGCTCGGCCGTCTTGAAGGCCTCGCGCAGGCAGACGTGAATGTCGGGGTCGGCATATTTTTCTTTCGCCCGATGCGGCTCGCGGCTGACGACGAGTTCGCCGCGCGGCACCCGCATCGTGATATGCACCTCGTAAAGATTGCCGGTCTGATGCTGGCGGTGCAGCAGCTCGACCGAGACGCGGCAGCCTATCAGCCGCCCGAAGCGGCGCTCGAGCTTGCCGACATGCTCGCGGATCTCGGCCTCGAGTTGCGGCGAGGACGGCATGTTGTGAAACACGATCTCGAGCGGCGTCTCCATGATCGCTGTCCCTCCGATATTTAATAGCGCAGCAGGGCGGCGGCGGGGCCGGATGCCGGCAGCAGGGCGCGGTCGACCGCGGCGACGCCGCCGCCATGGCGCAACGTCATCAGTGCCGCATAGTTGAGCAGATCGGTGTCACCCTCGGCGGCTTCCTCGTGCACGGCGATCGGCCCGCCGGCCTCGTCGATCCGTCCCCAGAGATGAGCCTCGCGCGCGACGAACAGCATGTCGACGCGGCCCTGCCGCGCCGCGCCGATGATGTCCTCGATCGCGGTTGCGGCCCGGCCGGTGCCGATCAGCGCGTTAAGCCGCTCGAGCGCGGCGGTGCGCGCGGCGGTGACGATCGGCTCGACGCCGGCCCAGGCGCGATCGTGCAATTCCGGCTCGCTCAGCGCGTCCGGGTTTTCCGAGATGCCGTCGGGCACGATCTCGTCCCAGCGGGCGATGTCGCGGAAATGGCCGCGGATCTCGGGATGGGCGGCGAGCACGAGGGGAGCCGGATCGCGCTTGATCACAGGCTCGATCGCGGCGGCGACCCGGCGCAATAGCGCCAGCAGCTCGGTTTTGCGCACCTCTTCGGGATCCTCGCCGAAGGATTGCGCCTTGGCGAGACCGCCGCGCCGGCCGAGCGGGCTGGCGTACTGGGTCGGCTGATATTCGGTCTTGCCGCGCACCTCGCCGACACCCTGCGGCAGGTCGAGACCGGTGACCTCGGTTAGGGTGCGGCGCGTGCCCCGGTACAGCCGGGTGCGGGCGGCGCTGAGGGCCAACAGCCAGAACTGCCCGGTATCGAGCAGCGGCAGCAGCGGCAGGATGTGAAAATGGTCGTCGACAACGACCTGTTCCGGCACCGCCTCGGGCAGCTTGTGGATGCGGCTGAATTCGGGGGCGAGAAAGATCGCAAGCCCGCCCTCCTGGTGGCGCCAGAAGAAATCGTCCTCGACGAGCGCCCGGGCCGGCGCCAGCAATGCCTCGCGCGCGCTGCTGCGCCAGCGGTCGGCGAGACGCTCGTCGGCGACGGCGAGGAGATTGCGCAGCCGGACCGGATCTTGCCGGATCTCGCGGCCGGCGACATGGGTCGGCAGATAGATCGAGACGGCGGGCCGCCGTTCGCTCTTCACCAATTCGTCGAGGTCTTGTTTGAGAAGCATCAGCGGATCTCGATCTCAGAAGGTCTATTTTTCCCAACCCGGAAATCGCGCGATCGTTCCTCGGCGCGCGAAAGGTGCGCCGGAAACGCGCTTTTTGATATTGTGAGACTGCCGCCGGGTAGAAAGTCCCTGATCCAACGCTGTTCCCGCCGGCGGCAACGGGACGGCGAAGTACGGGTGCGGAGCGGGAAACTAGAGATCCAGGCGTTTGAAGGCGTGGGACCATAGGGTCTTCCCGACCGGACGGCTCCGCGCCGGCTCCCTCCGCATCGGCGGCGGGTCCGGGGAGCGCGCCCGCTCTCCCAATCCGGGACCGCGTGGCATAAACGGCGCCTGGAACGTTGCGGGGCGGGGCGGGAGGGCGCGCGCGATGCGGCGGCGAGAAAGAGGGCGTTGGCGCGCCGCATGGGGTCTCCTCGGCGGCGGTGGCCTGACGGCGCCGCGCGGCTTGTCGCCCGGGCCATGCGCCGTCGGGCGGAGGGGCGGTGCGTGGGGGACGGGATGAATGCCGCCCGGCCCCGACAAGGCATGCATCGCTCCGCCCTCGCGCCGGCGCGGCGCCGGAACGCGGTGCGGTGCGGCTCCGGCGTGCCGTCCGGCGCTCAAGGGCGGTTGTCGCGGCGGCAGCGGCGGCAGCATCGCCGCATTCGGCGGCAACGGATGAGCCGGCCGCACAAGCCCTGGCGGCGCCGCTGCCGGCGGCCTCAGAGCGGCCGTGGCGGGATGCCGCGGCAGGCCTCTCAGGACGGCCGGCCCGGCCGCCGCGGGCGCGGTCTCGGCCATGGCCGGATGCGGCGGCGGCTTGATGAAGGGCGGCGGGTGCGACCCCTGCCGCCCGGGCGGCGCGGCGGCGATGCGGCGCGGCGGCGGCAGGGGATGCGCGATCACCGGGCGGATATGCGGCGGCGCAAAGGTCGCCGGCACCCGTTCAAGCCGCGTCGGCGCGATCGATAGAACCGAGAGCCGGGCGTTCCGGGCGCCGGCAAAAGCCCGTTCCGGCACCAGAACCGCAAAGCGCTGGTTGACATACCGGGTCTCGAATACCTGCCGAGGCGGCCGCCCGTTCGGGCCGAGCGCGATTTTGTCGACGTCGCGGACGACGGGGGCGTTGACGGCGCGGATATAGGCGAGGTCGCGCGTATAGGCCGGCCAGTAGACCTCCCCCGGGGCCAGCGGGAACCAGGCGATCAGAGGGCGGTTGCGCTCGAAAAAGCCCCTGATGAAGGCGACCAATGCCGGAGCGTAGACCGGATGCGGCACCGGGCGGCCGGGCACCCAGCCCCAGCTTGCGCCAATGACGGTCCAGCGCCCGTAATGGGTCGGGGCAAACCCCCACGGCTCGTCGTCGATCCAGGTCCATCCCCAGGGCGCGATCCATACCCAGTATCCGTCACGATAGGGCCGCCAGCCCGCCGCCACCGCATTCGGAAACCACACCGCGCCATAGCCGGGAATTTCGGCCCAGTGGCCGTACTGATCGAGCACGGCATAGCCGGTCATCTCGGTCGAGACGTAGCGCGGCGAGACCAGCCGCGCCTCGACGAAATCGCGGGCCCGGCACCAGGCGACGAAGTCGTCCGGCTCGGCTTGCGCGAAGACCGCGGTGACCGGGTTGAAGCCGCTGAGGATCGCGACCACGCCAGGGTCGATGTTGAGATCGGCGCCGCCGCCGAGGAAATGCGCATGGCCCCGGAAGACCGTGACGCGCGCCGGTTCGGTTTCGCTGCCGGCCGCGATGTCGTAAAGCCCGGGCCCGAGCAGATAGACGCCGCCGCGCGGGATGTCGATCTCGAAGCTCTGGCCGGCGCCGAGCTGGCGGATATGCAGATCGATGCGTCCCGCGGGCAGCGTCAGATGCGTGATCTGCGGATTGAGCCGGCCGATATCGAGCTCGGTGTCGCTGTCCATGGCGATCATGTTGGGGCCGACGCGGATCTCGGCGCGGGCCCCGCGATCGGTCCACAGCGAGACGCCGCTCGCGACCGGGTAATTGCGCGCCGCCGCCGACCATGCGGTCTCGCCGGCCATATGAAAGGCGACCGTGCCGGAAACATAAGCCAAGCGGCCGACGACCGCCGGGGGAGCCTGCTGCGCCAGCGCCGGAGCGGCGGTGAGCAGGCTGATCAGCAAAAAGCTCTTGAACAGACGCATCGGGGACATCCAAGTGGCGGTTCCATCCCGGGAAAACGGCCGAAATAAGGCCGAGTCGTGGCCGCCGTTGCGCGGCCTTTCCTCCATATGTCCTTATAATACGCGCGATGCCCGTTCCGCATTACCGCCGGGCGAACGGCGGCGCGGCATCACTGCAGGCTGAACCGGATCGGCACCAAGATCGTCAGGCTCTGTTCGGGCATCGCGGGCGGAAAGGACGGCAGAATCGCCCCCCGCATCATCTCCGCGACGGCGGCGTCGAGATCGCGATAACCCGTGCTTTTGACGACCGCGTAATCCAGCACCCGGCCGCTGCGGTCGATGCGGAAGCGCAACAGCGCCGATCCCTCCTCGCCGCGCGCGCGGGCGGCTGCGGGATAGCGCTTGTGCGCCTCGAGCCATTCGAGCAGCGAGGCGCGATAGCCCGGGGTGATGATGGCCGCTTGCGGCGGAGCAGCTGGTCTCGGTGCGGCCGGTACCGGGAGCTGCTCCGGCCGCCTGGAGCGCGGCGGTGCCGATGTGGGGATCGGGGCCGGCTGCGTATAGCGCGGCCGCAGCGGTTCGAGCCGGGCAGGCGGCGGCGCACGATGCGGCACGGGTCGCACGAGATGGCGGAGCACCGGCTTGCGCCGCGGTCGGGGCGGCGCCGGCATGGGCGCCGGCGCGAGGATCGGTCTCGGCGGCGGCGGTGCCGGCTTGGGCGGCCGGACTGCAGGCGGCGTCGGCGCGGCGGGCCGCACCACGGGCGGCGGCTTCGGGACGGGCGGCGGCGCCAGGATCAGCGTGATGCCGGAGGGCGGGGACGCCGGCGGGGGCGGCGGCAGTCGCGCCACCAGCATGAGGGCGGCGACAAAGGCGGCGTGGCCCGCCAGCGACAGGGCGAACGGGATCCTGACGCCGGTCACGGCGTTGCGGCCGGCTCGGCCAGCAGCGAGACCCTGGTGAAGCCGGCGCGGCTGACGAGGCCGAGCACGTCCATCAGCCTGTCATAGGTGATCCTGCGGTCGCCGCGGATATAGACGATGCGGGAGGGGTCTTTGGCGGCCAGCGTCGCGAGCCGCGCCGCCAGATCGCGCGCGGCGATGCGCTCGTCGCCGAGAAAGGTATTGCCGTTGCGATCGAGACTTAAAACGATTGGCTTTTTTGGTTCGGCCAGACGCGCCGCCTGCGATTTCGGCAGGTCGAGCGGCACGGCGACGCTCAACAGCGGGGCCGTCACCATGAAAATGACGAGCAGCACCAGCATCACGTCGACCATCGGCGTGACGTTGATCTCGGCCAGCGGCGTATAGTGCTCGCGGTTGGCCTCCTCCTCGGGCGAGCGGGCGCGGATCACGGCTCAGCCCCCGGCACGGCAGAGCAGGCGGCCGGCCCGCCCGATCACGTTCTGCATCCGCCCGGCGAGACGCCCGAGATCGACGGTGAATTTGTTGTAGGCGACGACGGCCGGAACCGCCGCCGCGAGCCCCATCGCCGTCGCGAACAACGCCTCGGCAATGCCGGGCGCGACGACGGCAAGGCTCGTACTATGCGCCGCCGCAATGCCGGCGAAGCTGTGCATGATCCCCCAAACGGTGCCGAACAAGCCGATGAACGGTGCGGCGGAGGCAAGCGTCGCCAGAAACGGCAGGCGCAGTTCGAGGTTGCGCAATTCGCCGGTCAAGGCGAGGCGCATCGCCCGCTCGATCCGCTCCCGCCGCCCGTCCTCGGTTTCCGCCTCGGGCCGGTCGGACGCCGCGCTTTCAGCGATCCCGGCCGCCAGCACGAGCCCGGCGGGATCCCCGGCGCCGCCCGCCCCGGCCTGCGCCAGCAGGTCGTGCGCCGAGCGGGAGGCGGCGGCGAGCGCCTCGCAACGCGCCACCGACCGACGCGCGACCGCCAGCCGCCACAGCTTCTCGATAATGACCGTCCAGCTCCAGATCGAGGCGGCGAGGAGCAGCAATAGGTCGCCTTTGACGACAATATCCGCATTCCGGAACAACGTCATGATCGACAGCGATGCGGCGGAATCGGGCACGGTCAGCCTCTGCGAAACTCCGGGCTAAGCGACTTCTTTCTCAGGAAATTGAAAGGGGAGTTCATGTATATTCCATCTGATTTCTTGAAGCTGATTTCCGCCGATCGTGCCGTATACACCATGAACGCAGATTATTTAAGGAACAGATCGCCGCTCTCTTGAGAAGGGCAGCGACTATAATCGGCTCATGGCCAAAGTCAAATCGCGATCACGGGCTCGGCCGGGACCGCGCCAGCCTGAGACATCGCCGTCCCGCCGGCGCAGACCGTCAAAAGCTCGCGCGCAGGCCGACGGTGACCGCGATCGGGGCGGCCGGGCTATAGCTGCGCGGGTTCGTTGCGCCCGGCACCAGCGCATTGGGGACGGCCGTGACCGGCGAAAAGGTTCCGAACGTGTAGTATTTGGCGTTGAAGGCGTTCGCGAGCAGCCCGAACAGCTGCAGGTTCTCCGTGACCTGATAGCTCGTATGCAGGTTGACGACGACATAAGCCGGGGTCGGCGGCGTCAGATTGGCCTCGTCGCCGAACAGAAATTGGCCGCTTGCGGCGAGCGCCGTGCCGCCGACCGTCCAGGCATCGGTGAGCCGGTAATCAACGCCGAGCTTGAACAGATGCGCGGGGATGCCGGGCAGGCGGTCGCCGGGCCTGATCTCGATATTGCCCTCGGCATTGGCGGCGGGATTGTTCGGGCTCGACTCGGTGAAGCCGGTCTGGAACTCGGCGTCGATATAGGAATAGGCGAGCCAGAGGAGCAGGCGTTTGGTTTTGAGCTGCAGGTTGAGATCGACCCCCTGCCGCAAGGTGCCGCCGACATTTTGGAAAAACGCCCGGTCCTGGATCGGGCTGAACACCGCCTCGATGTCGTTGCTGAGTGTCGTGCGATAAAACGCCGCTCCGGAGGACAGGGTGGCGCCTGGAAATGGAGTGAGACGGCCGCGCACGCCGGCCTCGAGCGTATGCGCGACGACCTGCTTCAGATTGGGATCGCTCACGAAGAAATTGGCGAGGCTGCACGGGCTTGTGGGACTGGCGCAGCTCAGTTCGACCGGGGTCGGCGCCCGGTTCGCCTCGGCATAGCTGGCGTACAGGGAAAGGCCGGGGCGGACTTTCCAGGTCAGGCCGGCGGCGGGGTTGAAGTGGCTGTAGGCGTGGTGGCCGGTCAGCGCAGTGCCGAGTTTGTCGTGCAGATCGATCTGCGCCAGGTTGAAGCGGCCGGCGATGTTGGCGAACAGGACCGGGGTGATGGTGTAGGTATCGGTGAAATACCCGCCGTAATAGGCGTTCGCAATTGCGACCCGCACCGGCGCGATCGAGCCGTCCGGTTGATCGACGACAATGCCGGGGCCGAAGGCCATCTGCGTCTGCGGGGCAAAGCCGCCGATGGCGGTGCTGGAACCGAACAGGGTCTGGCCGCCGTCGAAGCTGAGGCCGGCGACGAGCTGGTTCGGGCGCCCGAGCAATGGCCGGCGGTTGGTCACTTGCAGGGAGGCGCCGTAGCCGTTGGTGTTGGTCGTCTGCCGATCGAGGTCGGCATAGGGACCGCCATGCAGAAAATCGGGGATCGGGTTGCCGTTGCGGTCGATCGCGAGCACCCCGGGCGCCTCGCACAAAAAGCCGGCGAACGGAGCGCCGTCGTCGCACGGTGCGAAATCCGGAACATCGCCGTTGAACACCTTTTGCCGGAAGTAGTCGTAGTACAGATCCCCCTGCAATGACGTGCGCTCGGAGACGTCGGTGCGGCCCGTCAGATTGATCCTCGCATATTTGTCGGTGATCAGATTGGGGGCGGTGAACACCGCCGCCGGATTGGCCGCAAGCAGCTGCACCGGGGTGGTGCCGGGGTTGTTGAGCCGGTTATTGGCGGCGGTGACGTCGAGGTGCAGTTCGCCGCGGTTGCCGCGCCAGCCGACATCGCCGAAAAAGTTTGCAATGTCGGAGGATTGCGTCTGGCGCCAGCCATCCTCGTGCAACCCGCTGCCCGCGACATAGGCGGCGGCGTTGCCGCTGTGGACGCCGTATTGAAATTCTCCCTGATATTTTCCGAACGAGCCGCCGAGCAGATCGACCTCGCCGCCGTGATAGGTGAAGCCGTTCTTCATCTCGACGGCGAGCGCGCCGCCCAGGGCGTTGAGCCCGAACACCGGGTTCGAGCCCAACAGGTTCATGCGATCGATCGCCAGATCCGGGATCAGGCTCCACTCGACCGTATCGCCGAAGGGCTGATTGAAGCGCGCGCCGTTGACATAGACCGCAAGCCCTTCCGGGGTGCCCTGCAGCGGCGAGGCTTGAAAGCCGTGATAGAACAAATTCGGCTGGAACGGGTTGCCGGAGGCCGAAGCGAGGGTGGCGCCGGGAGAGGTTTGGTTAATCGCGCCCAGCGCATTGGCGGGGCCGCTGCGGGTGATGTCCCGGCCGGTCAGGACGCTGGTCTCGGCGGGCACCGTGGCACGCTCGACCCCCGAGCCAAGCAACGGCGTTGGCGCGACCACCTCAATCGGAGGGAGGAGCAGCTCCGTCGCCGGGGTCGGGGCGGCCTGCTGCGCCCGGACGGGCTGCGGCTGCAGCAGCAGAGCAAATGCCGGCAGCAACAGCGGCAGCGCATGGCGGCTTCCGGCGCGGCGTCCGCTGCCCTTGACCCGCTGTCCGCGCGGCCTGGTCCGGCCGTCATTGGGCGCGCCCATGGGGACCCCCTCTTGGGAATACCGGCGGCTCAGCGATCGCGGAACACCGGCCGGCGCTTTTCGAGAAAAGCGGCGATACCTTCGGCCGCATCCGCGCTCGCACGGGCAAGGGCGTTGAGATCGGCCTCGATCGCCAGCCCTTCGGTGAGCGGGGCCGACAGGCCGCGCCGCACGGCCTCGCGGGCGAGCCGCAAGGCGAGCAGGCTCCAGCCCGTCATCTCGCGGGCGAAGGCGCAGCCGGCGGCGATCAGATCGCCCTCGACGATGCGGTTGACGAGCCCGATGGCCAGCGCCTCCTCGGCCATCACCGTGCGGCCGCTCAGGATCAGCTCGAGCGCGCGCGCCGGGCCGAGGAGCCGCGGCAGCCGCTGCGTGCCGCCATAACCGGGGATCAGGCCGAGCCTGATCTCGGGGAAGCCGAGCCTGGCATCGGGCGCCGCGATCCGGAAGGTGCAGGCGAGCGCCAGTTCGAGCCCGCCGCCGAAGGCATAGCCGTTGACCAGCGCGATCGACGGGATTGCCAGCGCCTCGAGCCTGTCGAGAACGCGCTGGCCGAACGCGGCATCGGCGCGCGCCGCGGCGAGCGGCCGGCCTTGCAGCTCGCGCAGATCGGCCCCGGCGCAGAAGGCCCTGTCGCCGGCGCCGGTGACCAGCAGCGCACGGGCGTCGCCCGCCGCCACCTGCTCGAGCGCCGCGTCGAGATCGCGCAGCAGCGCGAAGTTCAAGGCGTTCAGCGCCTGCGGCCGAGCGAGCGTGACCAGCGCCAGCTCGTCGATGCGGGTCAGTCGGATCGCCATGCTCGCGCTCCCCCCGAGCGTTTCGAGATTCCTGTGTCGCACGGCCGCGGGCTCGCGCACAATTCGCAAGCGCGCGAACCCCGCGCCCCTTTTTGCAGGAAGGACAGGCGATGATACAGGAATTGCTGCCGCAGGCGGAACGCATTGCCCAGAGGCTCAAAGCGCGCGGCGAAACCGTCGCGATCGCCGAATCTTCGACCGCCGGGCTGATCTCGGCGGCGCTGCTCGCGATCCCCGGCGCCTCGGCCTATTTCCTTGGCGGCGCCGTGCTCTATACGCGCCAGTCGCGCACCGCGCTTCTCGGCGTCAGCGAGGCCGAGATGCACGGCATGCGGCCCGATACCGAGCCTTATGCGCTGCTCATGGCGCGCAAGATCCGCGCCGCGCTCGGCGCCGGCTGGGCGCTCGGCGAGACCGGCGCCGCCGGCCCGACCGGCAGCCGCTACGGCGACGCCCCCGGCCATTCCTGCATCGCCGTCGTCGGGCCCGCCGGCGAGCGCGCGATCACCATCGAGACCGGCAACAACGACCGCGTCGACAATATGCGCGCCTTCACGGCGGCCGCCCTCGATCTGTTCGAGAAATCGCTCGGCTGAATGCCGCGCGAGGTCCTGGGGTCACATGGCGAGCTGGCGCGGGCGGTAGATTGAGGTATGGGCGATATAGGCCAGCGGCGTGCTGCCGTTGGCATAGACGAAAACGTCGCAATCGACGAACAGATGGCCCTTCTTCTCGTAATTGGCCGCAACCCGGGCGCGTGCCGATAACTCGTCGCCGACCCGGGCGGCGGCGAAATGCTGTACGCGGCTGCCGACATGCATCCACGGGCCGAGCGCGACATTGTCCATCAGCACCCAATTGCCGGTACGCAGCACGATTGCCGGGTGCACAAGGCCTTCGGCGCCGTAGATCGGCGCGCTTTCGCGCAGCTCGCGCAGAGCCTCCGCCAGATATTCGGCGGTGATGCGCAGCGGGCGCATCGCCAGCCAAGTGCCGGGGGCGAGCGTCCTCTCGTCGGCCGGCGGGCGCTGCGTCGGCGGCGCCGGCGGCAGCGGCGCCGCGCGGAACGCCGCCGGCGGCGGGGCCGGTGCGGCCGGCAATCCGGCCTTGCCGGTCGCGCACAATTCGCCGCGGCTTTCAAGGCGCAGCGCGAGCTCGTCCCCGCCCTCGCCGGCGGCGACCGTGACGATGTCGCCATCATAGACCGGTTTCAGGAAGCGGCATTCGGCGGTGCCGCGCTCGAGCCACAGGCGGCCCCAACGCTGGACCGGCAGATGCGTCATATAGCCGTAGACGTCGACGCCGGGGACAAGCCCGCCTGCGAAGCCGAAGCGGCGCGCGACGACATCGTCGTGGATCTTGTTGTCGGACAGGCTCGCGGTGTTGAAAGCCTTAACCGTGTAGCGGAGTTCGCTCATCGCCTCCTCCCGGCGCGATATGCTCGCAGGCAAAGCTTGCATGCGCCGGCCTGCTTCGCAATCCTCTCCCTCGCCGGCACAGCGAGGGGACCATGGACCGCGAACTTCCCGAATACGAGCTTTTCGCCATCCGCTATGCGCGGCGCGACGCACGCCGTTCCGACCATTTCATCGGCGGCGATCCGCATGACGGGCCGATGCCGATGGATTATTTCGTATGGGTCGCGCGCACCCCCGAGCGCGCGGTCGTCATCGACAGCGGCTTTACCGCCGAGGTCGCCGCCGCGCGGAAGCGCGAATTCCTGCGCTGCCCGATCGAGTCGCTGGCGCTGGTCGACGTCGCCGGCAACGACGTCAAGGACGTCGTGCTGACCCACATGCATTACGACCATGTCGGCAATTTCCACCGTTTTCCCAAGGCCCTTTTCCATCTGCAGGAGAAGGAGCTCGCCTATACGACCGGCCGCTACATGCGCCATCCCTTCCTTGCCCGCTCGTTCGAGGTCGAGGATGTGGTCGGCCTCGTGCGGCTCAATTTCGCCCGACGCGTCATGCTCTATGACGGGCCGGTTGCGCTGTTTCCGGGGATCACATTGCATCCGGTCGGCGGGCACACGCCGGGCATGCAGTTCGTCCGCATCCATACCCGACGCGGCTGGGTCGTTCTCGCCTCCGACGTCACGCATTATTATGAGAATATGGAAAGCGGCCGGCCCTTCACCGCCGCCTTCCATATCGGCGACATGCTCGAAGCCTTTGCGGCGCTGCATAGAGAGGCGCCCACGCCGCAGCACATCGTGCCCGGCCACGACCCGCTGGTCATGCGCCGCTATCCGGCGCCGAAGCCCGAACTCGAGGGCATCGTCGTCCGCCTCGACGTGATGCCGCGGGAATAGCGCGGCCTTAGAGCTTCAATCGACGCGTTCAAGCACGGCGTTGAACAATATGGTCCGGCGCTCTTCCAGATTGCGCGCCGAATTCCTCGCCATTGCCGGCCAGTCGGGGCCGAAGATCAGATGCGTGCCGAGCGGCGGCGAGCTGTCCGCGGCGGCATGGCGCGCCCGCGCCGAGGCCAGCGCCGCTTCCGTCGCCTCCGCCCAGGCGAGGATCCGGAACCCCGCGGCTGCGAGCTTGGCGCGCGTCGCTTCGACGGACAGCAGAAAGCTGAGGTTGGGCTCGCGCGCCCACGGCACCGGGTAGTGCGGCGGCCCGCCCGGTCCGGCGGCAATTTCTTGCACTGCAAGCCTTCCGCCCGGCTTCAGCACCCGCCGCATCTCGCGGTAGAGGCGGTCGCGGTCGGCGATGTTCATCGCCGCGTTCTGCGACCACACGATGTCGAAGCTCTTGTCTTCGAAGGGCAGGGCGAGCGCGTCGCCCCGGCGATAATCGACCCGTCCTTGCAGACCGGTGCGGCGCGTCAGCATTTCGGCGATGCGGCAGAATTCGGCGGTCAAATCGATGCCGCTGACCCGGCAGCCGTAACGCCAGGCGAGATAGCGCGACGGTCCGCCGAGCCCGGAGCCGACATCGAGCACCCGCTCGCCGCCCTTGATTCCGGCCAGTTCGGCGAGCCGGATCGTCGCCGGTCGCTGACCGCCATGGAACTCGTCGACTGCGGCGAGGTCGTCCGGGGTCAGGCGCTCGACGTCTTTGCCGATCGCTTGCAGTGCGGCGAGGATTGCGGCGCCGAGGTCATAGTTCGTGTAATGCGCCTCGACCGGGTTGCTGGTCTCTGCCATTTTCCTCTTCCATCTCGTCTGGACTGGCTAACTTGTCCGCAGCATTTCGACCGTGATGCCAAGCGCTTGGGCGGCATTAGCCAGGCGTCGATCAAGAGTAACCAATGCGACGTCGAGACGCCGGGCGATGGCGATATGAAGGGCGTCCGGCGCGCGGAGGATCAGATCGAAACGACGAACATAGGCATAGGCGAGCCGCACATCCGACGGGTGGACATCGACAGGCGTACTCATTGCCGCGCGCCAGACATCGAAATCGCTGAGTCGCGCGGCGGCATCAGCGCCGTCGAGTAAGCCCATCCGCACCAAGCGCGACAACGCCGCGGCGACTTCGGCGGCGGCGAAATCGCTGACCAGGAGTTCCTGCCCACCGGCCAATATATAAGCGTCCACGGCCGCGCTGGCTGGCTCCTCGATCAAGGTCGGCAGCAAGACGCTGGCGTCAAGATAGGCGCTCAACCTTCGTCAGACTCATAGACCCGGTCGAGGATCTGGACCGATGTCAGACCGACGCCCCGACGCCCGCGCCGTCGATCCCGTAGCCAAGTATAGGTCCCGATCGGCGCGGCAGGCCGAGATCGAGATAAAGCGGGCCTGAGCTCGGCGACAGGTTTGCCGTGTCGGGTGATCACCACCTCCTCGCCGTCGAGCGCGCGATCGATCAGCTTGGGGAGCTTGTTCTTGGCGTCGGCGATGCTGTAGGTGGTCATGGCTCTGATCGAGATGAATATAGCTATCAATATAGCCATTCTCATACGGCTCTGTCACGTGCGGATAACCACAAAAGGCTTACGCGGCGGGCAGGGCCGGCGCTATCGTCGCGCCGAACAGCACAGGGATCCGATCATGCGCCTGCTGAGCGCGATGATGAAGCACGAGACCAACACCTTCTCGCCTGTGCCGACGCCGCTGGCGCGCTTCGGATTGGGTCCGGGACCGCTCTATGGAGAGGATGCGATCCGGGCCTTCGCCGGCACCGGCACCGGGCTTGGCGCCTATCTCGATTTGGCGCGCCGCGAAGGCGCCGACATCGTGCTGCCGATCGCCGCCGGCGCGCCGCCTTCGGGACCGGTCGCCGATGAGGCCTATGCCCATATCACCGAGGTCATTTGCGCAGAGGTGGCCAAGGGCGGCTTTGACGGCATCCTGCTCGACCTGCACGGCGCCATGGTGACAGAGAGCTGCGAAGACGGCGAGGGGGCGCTGCTCGAGCGCATCCGCGCGATCGATCCGCACACGCCGATCGCGGTCTCCTACGACATGCACGCCAACCTCTATGACGCGATGGTCCGCAATGCGACCGTCGTCGCCGGCTATCGCACCTATCCGCACATCGACACCTACGAGACCGCAAAGCGCGCCGGCGAAATCCTGTTGGCCGCGATGCGCGGCGCGGTGCGGCCGGTCATGGCCTGGGGCAACGCGCCGATGCTGCCGCACGTCATGCGCCAGGGTACCGACGACCACCCGAACAGGGCGCTGCAGCAGCGCTGCGCCGAAATGAGCGGCGAGGGGGCGCTGGTGGCGAGCCTGTTCACCGGCTTTCCGCATGCCGATGTCGGCAATGCCGGCCTTTCCGCCGTCGTCGTCACCGACGGCGATCGGGCTCTCGCCGAGAGGCTGCGCGATGAATTGCTGGCGCGGGCCTGGAGCGAGCGCGCGGCCTTTGTCTATCACCTCGAGCCGCTCGCGCAGTCGGTCGCGCGCGCCAAGGCGATGCCGCGGCCCGGTCCGGGCGAGGGACCGATCGTGCTGCTCGATCATTACGACAATGCCGCCTCCGGCGGCACGATGGACACGACCGTGGTGCTGGCCGAGATCCTGCGGCAGGGTCTCGAAGACGTCGCCGCCTTTGCGATCTATGATCCGCAGGCGGTGGCTGAGGCGATCGCCGCCGGCATCGGCGCCCGCGTCACCTTGACGATCGGCGGCAAGATCGCAATGCCGGCGATCCCGCGCGAAAGCCCGCCCTTGACGGTGACCGGCACGGTCAAGACGATCGCGCGCGGCCAGTATCGCAACCGCGGTCCGATGGCGCGCGGCCTGTTGATGGATATGGGGCCCGCGGTCGTTCTCGATACCGGGCCGGTCGAGATCGCGCTGATCTCGCGCCATGTCGAGCCCTCCGATCTGAATTGCCTGCTCGCGCTCGGCATCGACCCGATGCAGAAGCGCTATGTCATGCTGAAGAGCCGCATCCATTGGCGCGCCGGTCTCGGCGCGTTGGCGCGGGCGGTCGTCGAATGCGCCGGGGTCGGCGTGTGCACCTCGGACTATGGCGAATTGCAGTTCCGCCGTCTGCGCCGGCCGATCTATCCGCTCGATCTGCCCAATCTGTGATCCGTTGTCGTTGCTGGAACGGGTCCGGGGCGGCTAGGCTAGCCCCCGGGGCAGCACTGCCTGGAGGAAGACATGGATCCAAGCCTGATCGAAGCCGACCGACGCTATATCGTGCACCCGCTGCACCATCCCGACGATCATAGGGAGCCGCTGGTCGTCGTCGAGGGCAGGGGGGCAATGTTGCGCGATGCCGCGGGACGCGAGTTCATCGACGGGCTGTCGGGCTTGTGGAACGTCAATATCGGCCATGGCCGCGCCGAGCTGGCCGAGGCGGCGGCCGCACAGATGAAAAAGATCGCCTTCGCCTCGGCTTATATCGGCGCCACCAACGAGCCGGCGGTGCGGCTCGGCGAAAAGATCGTCACTCACGCTTACGGCAATACCGCCGCCGTCTATTTCACGACGGCCGGGGCCGAATCGAACGAATCGGCCTTCAAGACCGCGCGTTTTTACTGGAAGATCAAGGGCAAGCCCGACAAGGTCAAGATCATCTCGCGCCTTCACGCCTATCACGGCGTGACGATGGCGGCGATGAGCGCGACCGGCATGGCCGCCTATCACAAGATGTTCGGACCGCTCGTCCCCGGCTTCATCCAGGTCGCCGCGCCCTATGCCTATCGCTGGAGCGGCAACGAGGAGGCCGGCATCGGCGCCGCCGAGGCGGTCGAGCGGGCGATTCTCGCCGAGGGGCCCGACACGGTGGCGGCGGTCATTGCCGAGCCGGTCATGGGCGCGGGCGGCGTCATCGTGCCGCCGCCCTCCTATTTCCCGCGGCTGCGCCAGATCTGCGACCGGTATGACGTGTTGTTGATCGCCGATGAGGTCATCACCGGCTTCGGCCGCACCGGCCGTTGGTTCGCGCTCGCCCACTGGGGGGTCGAGCCCGATCTCGTCTCCTTCGCCAAGGGCGTCACCAGCGGCTATCTGCCCCTAGGCGGCGTGCTGATCTCAAAGCGCATCCACGAGGCCATCGAAACGGCGCCGGCGGACCGCAAATTCATGCATGCGGCGACCTATTCCGGCCATCCGGTCTGTTGCGCCGTCGGCCTTAAGAATATCGAGATTATCGAGAGCGAGGGCCTGGTCGAGCGCGCCGCGGTGATGGGCCGGCGGCTATTGGCCGGGCTGGAGAGCCTGCGCGATCTGCCGGTCGTCGGCGACGTGCGCGGCCTTGGCATGATGTGCGGCATCGAGCTGGTCAGCGACCGCGCGACCAAGGCGCCGGCGATCGGGCTCGGCGCGCGCATCGTGCGCGAGGCGTTCGCCCGCGGGCTGTTGCCGCGCAACCGCGCAGGCAGCGCCGATCCGCCGATCGGCGATACGATCTGTCTCGCCCCGCCGTTGATGACGCCCGAAGAGACGATCGACCGCATTCCCGAGATCCTGCGCCAGGCGATCGTCGCGGCGACCGCTTGACGGCGTCCGCTTTTGCCCTTCTCCTCCCGCCTGCCGCAGGAGAGCAGGGCGAGGGGATCCGCCGATGGCGATGCGCACGATCGGGATTGTCGTTGAGGGTGCGACCGGACGGCTTGGCACGACGCAGCATCTGCGCGCCCTGACGGCGATCCGCAATGAGGGCGGCCTCGCTCTCGCCAACGGCGATCGCCTCGTGCCGGAGCCGCTGCTGCTTGGCCGCGACCCGGTGCGGCTCGCCGCCCTCGCCGCCCGGGAAGGCGGTCTCAAATGGAGCACCGATCGCGACGCCTGCCTCGCCGATCCGGCGATCGCAATCTATTTCGATGCCGCCGCAACCGGCGGGCGGGCCGGGCGCGTCGGAGCGGCGCTGGCCGCCGGCAAGCACGTCTATGTCGAAAAGCCCCTCGCCGAGAGCGTTGCCGAAGCGCTTGATCTGGCGCGCCGCGCCGCGCGCGCCGGCCTCAAAACCGGCGTGGTCCAGGACAAGCTCTTTCTGCCCGGCCTCAGAAAGCTAAAAAAGCTTTATGAGGCGCAATTTTTTGGGCGAGTGGTTGGAATCCGCCTCGATTTCGGCTGGTGGGTGTTCGACGGCGAGGTCTATCCGGCGCAGCGGCCGAGCTGGAACTACAAAAAGGCGACCGGCGGCGGCATCGTTCTTGATATGTTCGCGCATTGGCGATACATTTTTGATCGCCTTTTGGGCGAGATTCGCGCAGTTTCCTGCCGCATGGCGACCGCGCTCCCGTTTCGCCGCGACGAGCGGGGCGCCCGCTATGCCGTCGATGTCGAAGACACGGCGCTTGCCCAGTTCGAGCTTGCCGACGGGGTGGTCGCGCAGGTCAGCGCGTCCTGGGCGACCCGCGTGCGGCGCGATGATCTGCTGCAGATCCAGGTCGACGGCACGCTGGGCTCGGCGGTCGCCGGGTTGCACCGCTGTTTTGTCCAGCCGCTCGTCGCGACGCCGAAGCCGTTTTTCGACCCGGAGCGGCCGCAGCCGATGGTGTTCGCCGCACAGTGGCAGGAGATGCCGGATCTGGAACCGGTCGAGAACGGCTATCGCGCCGGCTGGGAGCTGTTTTTGCGTCATGTCGCCGAGGCGACGCCGTTTCCCGCGCCGTTTCTCGAAGGCGCAAAGAGCGTACAGCTCGCCGAGGCTTGCCATCGGAGCGATCGCGAACGGCGCTGGATCGACCTGCCGCCGCTCGCCCTCTGACCACCCATTCCGACCGAATGAGGAGAACTGTCGATGCGCTTCCGCCTGACGATCGCCGCCGCCGTGCCGGCTCTCGCTTTGCTGCTGCCGGCCGCGCCGCCGGCATATGCCCAGTTCGGCGCGATCGCCTATGACGGCAAGACCGGCCGCTACGGGGCGAGCGCCAACAAGCCGACCCCGAAGCGCGCAATCACGGCGGCGCTCGGCGATTGCGGCGCCAGCGGCTGCCGCATCGTCGGCCGGGTCGGCCCGAAACGGTGCGGCGCGGTGGCCGCCGCCGCCGACAGCAGGAAAGGCTTCGGCGCCGCGGTGCGCCCCGCGCTCGATCAGGCCCGGTTCGCGGCTCTCGCCGATTGCAACAAGGCCAAGGCCGGCGAATGCGTCGTAAAGTTTTCCTTCTGCAACAAGTAGCCGCGCGCTTTTGCGCCGGCCCCGGGCCGGCCCGGACCTCTGCCGTGGACGGGGCGGGGCCGTCGACGCGCGGCCGCCCTGCGCCGCTCAGGTGCCGATCTGCAGCGGGCTTGCCAGCTTTTTGAGCAGGGCGACGACCGAGAGCGCCGTCAGCCGGCCGGTGCGCGGGTTGTCGGCGCTCGGCACGTTCTCGATCGCGAGCGTGAAGCGGGCGGTTTCGGCCTCGACCTCGATGCGATGCGTATTGCGGGTGATCCCGGGGTCGGCCCAGATCTCGACCGTCGTGCGCTCGGGCCCGATGCCGGCCAGCGCCAGCGCCGCGGCGACGTTGACATTGGCGGGAAAGCCGCGGGCGGCCTCGCGGGCGGTGCCGGCAAAGACCCGCTTGGCGGCGCTGAGGCCATCCAGGCTGATGCCGTGCGCGATCAGATAGGGGGCGCCGGCAAGCCCCCGCGGGGGCTTGCGCGTCATCATATGGACGCGCTCGACGGCGCCCTGCGCCGCGGCCTGGACCGCATCGAGCCCGAGCAGCGCGCCGCTCGGCACCAGGATGCGGCCGCCCGTGCGACGCGCCAGATCGACGAGGTCGAAATTGTCGATCAGCGCGCCGCAGCTCAGCACGAGGAGGGTGCGGCCGCGGCCGAGCGTCGGCTCGGCAATCTCGCGCAGCAGCGCCGCCGGCGCGCATTCGACAATGATCTCGGCCTCTTCGGCGAGCTCTGCCAGCGGCAGGACCGGAACCGGGCGCGCGAAGCCCGCCATTGCGCGTTCGGCGCGGGCCTTGTCGCGCGCGGCGACGGCGACGAGGCGCAGGCCGGCGATGCCGCGGTCGAGATGGGCGGCGACCACCCGCCCGATGGCGCCGAACCCGGCGATCGCAACGCGCTTTTCCCGCTTGTCCGTCATGTCGCTCTCCTCGCATTTTGGCCGATGATTGCGCGGCCGCCGTCAGTTTTCCACCTCGGGGCTTTCCCTGTCGCGAACGCAAGGGGTGGCTTGCGCCCCGGCGGGGCGAAGGCGGGCTGGACGGGGTGCGCGCAGGCGCCTATATCGGGGGCGGCGATGGGGTCCGCCGTAAACCGCCCGTCGGGCTGACGATCCCTACGGTTGAGCCGCGCGCTCGCGCGGGGTGCGACACGTAGGAGGGATCGTCGATCGCCCGTGACCACATCGGATCTTGCCGCCATCGACCAGCACTGCACGGACGCCCTTGCCGTGCGGCTTGAGCGCGCCGAAGCGGCCGTCGCCGGCATTCCGCGCGGGGGCGTGCGCTACCGCAACGCCCTTGCCGAGCTGCGCGCGCGGCTGCTGGCGGGGCGCCTGCACGTCGCCGTCCTCGGCCAGTTCAAGCGGGGCAAGAGCAGCTTTCTGAATGCCCTGCTCGGGGAAGCAGTATTGCCGACCGGCGTCGTTCCGCTGACGGCGATCGCGACCTTCATCCGCTGGGCGGCGGCGCCGTCGATTCGCGTCATCTATCGCGACGATCGCCCGGAGGACGAATTCCGCACGAGCGATACCGCGCAGCTGCGCGAGCAGCTCGCCCGCTTCGTGACCGAGGAGGGCAATCCCCGCAACCGGCTGCAGGTCGCGCGGGTCGATCTCTACTATCCGGCGCCGATCCTGCGGCAGGGGATCGTGCTGATCGATACGCCGGGCATCGGATCGGGCCTGCGCCACAACACCGATGCGGCGCTTGCGGTATTGCCCGAATGCGATGCCGGGTTCTTCATACTCTCGGCCGATCCGCCGATCACCGAGGCCGAACTGCTCTATCTCGACCGCGTACGCTCCGAGATCGCGCGGTTGTTTTTCGTGCTCAACAAGATCGACTACCTCGCGCCGGAGGAGAGAGAGGCGGCGGCGGCGTTCCTGCGCAAGAGCCTGCGCGAACACGCCTCCGCCGAGGCTGATGTCCCGATCTTCAGCCTGTCCGCCCGACAGGCGCTCGCCGCCCGTCGCAGCGGCGATGCGGGCGGCCTCGCGCGCAGCGGGCTGGCGGCGATCGAGCATCATCTCGTCGCGTTTCTGGCGCGGGAGAAGGTCGCATCGCTGCGGCAGGCAATAGCGCGAAAGGCGAGCGCGATTCTGGGCGCCGCCCTGATGGATCTCGCGCTCGCCATCCGCGCCCTGGAGATGCCGCTCACGCAGTTGCAACACCGCGCCGCCGAATTCACCCGGGTTCTTGAAGACATCGAGCGGCAGCGGCTGGTGGCGCGCGACCTGATCGCCGGCGACCGCCGCCGGGCCGTCGAGGCGCTCGAGGCGCAGGCGCGGCAGTTGCGGGAGGAGGCGCAAAGAACGCTCTTCGCCGTGCTCGACCGCTGCCTGGAAGAGGGGCCGGAGCACGCCGAAAAGGCGGCAAGGGGCGCGATCGCCGCCGCGATCCCGCGGTTTTTCGAAGCCAAGCTCGGCGAGATGTCGCGCGCTCTCGCCGCCGCGGTCGAAGACATTCTGAAGGGCCATGTCGCGCGCGCCGAAGCGCTGATCGGCAGCGTGCGCGAGAGCGCGGCAAGCCTGTTCGAGATCTCCGCCGTTCCGTACGAACAGGCGGAAAGCTTTGCGATCCGGCGCGAGCCTTATTGGGTGACGGAACGGTGGAGCGACAGCTGGCAGCCGCTCGGCGCAGGCGTTGTCGACAGGCTGCTGCCGGCCGCTTCCCGCGCCGCGCGCCTTAAGAAACGGCTCGCCGCCGAGATCGATGCGCTGGTCGCGCGCAACGTCGAGAACCTGCGCTGGGCGAGCTTGCAGAACCTGGATAGCGCCTTTCACCGCTTTGCCGCCTGGTTCGATGAGCGCCTGGACGAAGCCATCGCGGCCACGCGCGGAGCGATCGAGACCGCCGTAGGGCGGCGGCGCGCGCACGCCGAAGAGGTGCGGGACGCGCTGCTGCAATTGCGGCAGAGCGCGGAGTTGCTGCAGGAGTTGCGGGCGGATTTGGCGAGCGAGGGGGCGTCATGAGCGAGATTGTCGCCCTGCCGCTCGCCGCGGATGTCAGAGAGGCGCTCGCACAGCTCACCTCGCTGCAGGACGGCGATCGCGGCGTCGTCGCGATCACCGCCTGCGGTTCCCGCGCGGTGCCGGCGTTGCGGGCCTTATTGCTGGAAGGCGCGGCGAGCGGCATCTATCAGCCGCGCTGCCGGGCCGTCGAGGCGCTCGCCGCGCTCGGCGCCCATGACGTGCTGATCGAATTCCTGAACGCGCCGCGCGACATTGCCGACCCGGTCAACCGGAGCGGCGAGGATGCGGTTGTCAACGCCGCGGCACGCGCGCTGATCGGCGTCGCCGACGCGCGGATCTTTCCGCTGCTGATGCGATTGGCGCAGACCCGGTTGCTTGCCGGCGTCATAGAGGCGCTGGGATCTTGCGGCCGCGTCGAGGCCCTCCCCGTTCTGCTGCGGGCCCTGTCGGAAGACCATACCAGAAAGGCGGCGGAGGCGGCATTGCTGCGGCTGGGACCGGCGGCAGGAGCGGCGCTGGCGGCGCTGGCAACCCGTCCCCTTCCCGCGGCCGAGGGGGAGAGCGCCTCAAGCCGCAGAACCCGGCTCAGCGCCGTCGGGCTGTTGGCGCGGCTCGGCGCGCCCTGCGCAGCGCTGTGGCGATTGAGCGAAGACGCCGATGCGGAGATCGCCGCCGCCGCGTGCCGCGCCTGTCTTGCTACCGGAACAGCAGAGAAGCGCGCCGTGCTGCAGCGGCTGATCGCGCTTATCCCCCGCCTCCCTCTGATCGCCGTCATAGAGGCCGAGGAATGCCTTGCCGAGCATTTCGGGGCCGTGCGCGAGATCGCCGCGCAGTGGTTTGAACCGCCCCCTCCCGATCCGAGCGACAACGCGCCGGCGGCCTGCCTGCGCCGCTCGCTGGCGCGGGCCGCCCGGCATGCGGGCGCCGCCGCCGAGCGCTGCCGATCCCGTTGAGCGGAGGCATCGCGATGGATCTGCACGAATACGAACAGGTCAAATTCGAATTGGCGGCCTTGCTGCGCTCGGCGGCCGCTTGCGATCGGCAGGACCCGCAAGGCCGGCGCGCGCATGACGAGCTGGTGCGCGATCTGTTCTCGCGGCTTGCCGAAGACCGCTTCAATCTTGTCGTCGTCGGCCGTTTCAGCCGCGGCAAGACCTCGCTGATGAATGCCGTGCTCGCCACCGATCGCCTGCCGACCGGCATCCGGCCGCTGACCTCGGTGATCACGACGGTGACTTACGGCAGCCGCGAAAAAGCGGTCATCCATTATCAGCATTCCCGGATCCCGGAAGAGATCCCGCTGACGGCGCTGCCGCAATACATCACCGAACAAGGCAATTCCGCAAACCGCCGCCGCGTCAGGATCGCCGAAGTGCAGCTGCCCACGGAGCTGCTGCGCCGCGGCTTTCATTTTATCGACACGCCGGGCCTCGGCTCCCCGATCGTCGAAAACACCCGCACCACCGAACGCTTTCTGCCCGAAGCCGACGCCTTCGTATTGGTCACGAGCTATGAGGGCCCGCTATCGGCGGAAGAACTGCGCTTTCTCGAGGATACGGCCCGCTCCGGCCGGCGGGTGTTTGTCGTCGTCAACAAGCACGACATGGTCGCGGCCGCGGAACGGGCCGAGGCGCTTCACTATTTGCGGGAGCAGCTGTCCGCTCTCGCCGGACTCGCGCAGGAGAGGATCTTCTCCGTGTCGGCGCGCGAGGCTCTGGCGGCAAAACAGGCGCACGACGCCCGCCGGCTCGCGGACAGCGGCATCCTCGCCTTCGAGCACGCGCTGATCCGTTTTCTCGTCCACGACAAGAGCCGCGAATTCCTGCTGCACACGTGCCGGCGCCTCAGCGGTTTTCTTGCGGCGCTGCCGCCTGCGGCGCGCGACCGCTTCGGCGCGCCATTGGCCGCATTGGCGCGGCGCCTCGATGCCGCCCGCGCCGGCGCCACGCCGGTGCTGGCTGCCGGTGCGGCGAGCCCGGCGCCGGCGGCCGTGGCCGCGCAGAGCGGACAGATCGGTCCGTGCAAGATCTGCGCGCAGGTCACGCAGCGCTCCTACGATTTTCTGCGCGTATACCAATACGACATCATCGTCGATCCGCAGCGCCAGCGGGAATTGGCCGAGCGCGGCGGCCTGTGCAATTTCCATATTTGGAGCTACGAGACGCTCGCCTCGCCGCACGGGATCTGCGCCGGCTTTGCCGCCGTGCTCGAGCGGCTGGCGGCGCAGTTGCTGAGCACCCGGCGGGACGATTGCCTTCCCGAAGCGGAGTGCATCGCCTGCGCAGAGCGGGCCGCGGCGGAGGCCGCCGCCGTGGCGACGATTGTCGCACAGCTGCGGCAAGACCCTGAGACCGCTTTGCGCGCGCTAGGCGATCTTTGCCTGCCGCATTTTCGCCTATTGGCGGCGGCGATCGCCGATCCCGATGACGCCGCCCTTCTGTGCGCCTATGAAGCGGCGCTGTTGCGGCGGGTCGCCGAGGATATGCGTCGCTATGCGCTTAAGCACGAAGGGGTGCGGCGCTACCTGGCTAGCGAAGAGGAAACCAAAGCCGCCCAAAGAGCGCTGCTGCTGCTCGGCGGCCATCGCACGCTGAACACGCCGCCCCGACAATAAGCCGGCCGCGGCGGCGGGTAAAGCGAGGCCGGGTCGCGCCCCCGCCTTCGGCATAAACCGGCATTCGCCGATCCCGGCCGGGCCGGCGATCACCGCGCGGCTGGAAAGATGCGCTGAAAATTTGCCGGCAACGAGCCGTCCGTATTGACTCCGAGCGGGGCCGCGATGGAAACTCTCGCCAAGGGGATGGAGCTCCCCGAAATCGCCGTTGCGGCTGATGGCTCCTGCTGCGTAATCACTGCGGCGGGAGCGTATCGGCCGGGCCCGCCGCAGAGGTGGGCTGCCAGCTCACCTCGCTGATCCGGCTTGGACGCCTCGCCGCACTGCGAGGCATGAGGAGGAGCGATGGCGAAGCGATATATCCAGCGCCTCGTCCGGGACGCCCTGGCCCGCCTCGCCGAAGCTGCCGCGCCTGCCCGTGGGCCGTTCGGGCGCATGCGGGCGTATAATCAGTCAGACCGGCCCGGCTCCGGGAGGCGCAAAATCGTCGGATAAGTAAAGACAGGAGGATCACGATGCCGTTCGATGGTACCGATTTTTTTACCAAAAAGATGCCTGAGACCGGCCTTTTTCCGGGCTGGGCCGAGTATGGCCGGAATGTCTTGCTGAAGACGCGCTGCCGCCGCGAGAGGACGGCCGCCTTGCATGTCTTGGCCCGCTGCGATCACGCCGCCGCCGTTGCGCAGTTGCTGCAGGAGGCCAAGACCCTTATCGAAGACCCGCGAAAATGGACGCAGCGCCGGTATTGGACCTTTTTCGGACGACGCTGCGCGGTTGGCGCGCTGCGCGCGGCCGCCAGCGGCATGATCGATCCCGAAATCGCCTGGTCGGCGCATCGCCTGCTGATCCAGGTCGCGCGCTCGCGCGGTTTTGGCTCTATCGAAGAGATGAATGACCGCTCCTCCCACCGCGAGGTGCTGCGCGCCTTCGACGGCGCCATCGCGCTGGCCTACGGCGCCGTTCCGCAAGCGGCGTCGTGATCGCCGTGCCGCCCCTGAGCCGCTGCAAAGGGCTGCTCGGGGCGCCCCCGAAGATCCGAAGGGGGCGGGGACATGCGCGCCGCACGAGGCCGAATGCCGGCCCGAGTCGCGCTCATGCGGCTCACTTGACAAAAGCGGCTTGCGAGGCGCCGCAACGGCGAGGACGGCGATAGCGATCCCGCCCCGCAGCAAGGGTGCCGCTCATCGCTTCCGGGAACGCGCGACCGCCATAAAGAACGGGATCGCGGCCAGCTCGGCGGCGATGCAGAACGCGACCGCCGCCGCCAGCGAGCGGTCGTAGAGAAAGCCGATCGCCGCACTGCCGAGAAACCAGGACACGCCGTAGCCGGCGGTGAACAGCCCGAAAGCCGAAGCCCGGCGCTCCGGCGGCGCCATCGGCGCGACCGCCGCCGGAATGATCGATTCGTGAACGCCCATGCCGAGCCCCCACACCGCCGCTCCGGCGAGGCCCAGCCAGAACCCGCCAAAGAACACCAAAGGCGCGAACAGCGCCGAAACCAGGGTCAGCGCGATGATCACCGGGAACCCGTAGCGGTCGAAAAGGCGTCCGAATACCAGCGAGCCCGCGCCGCTCGCCCCCATCGCGACGGCGTAGAAGACGGCGATCCAATCGCCGGCGACCGTCCCGGAGCGGCTGAAATGATAGGCGATCAGCGGGTAGTCGGCAAAGCCGGCCGCCACCAGCGCGGCGCCGGCCAGATAGATCCAGAACGCCCGCGGCAGTGCGGCGGTGGTTGCGATGCTCGGGGGCGTTGTTTCGAGATCCTGCGGGCGAGGGTAGAGCAGGCGGGCGAGCAGCACGAAGGCGAGCGTGATCAGCGCCGGGACGAGAAGGGCGGCAAAGGCGAGGCGGTAATCGCGCCCTTTGAGCAGCAGCAGGGCGGCGACCGCCAGCGGGCCGAACATCGCGCCGAACTGGTCCATCGCCTCGTGCATCCCGAAGACCCAGCCGTATCCGCCGAGCCTTTTGCCGGCATGGGAGAGCATGACGTCGCGGGGCGGGTTCCGGGTCGCCCGACCGGCGCGTTCGAGGATGATCAGGAGGGCCGCGGCCGGCCAGCCCTGGACCAGCGCCAGTGCCGGGACGGAGGCCATTTGAACGAGATAGCCGAAGATCGTGAGCGGCCAGTATCGTCCGCTTGCATCGGCAAGGCGGCCCGAGGGCAGCCGCAGCACGTAACCCGCCAGCTCGCCGAAGCCGGTGACCGCGCCCACCGCCGCGCCGCTTGCCCCCAAGGCGGCGAGGAACGGTCCGAGGATGCTGCGCGAGCCCTCATAGGTGAAATCGGCGAAAAAGCTTAAGATTCCGATCAGCAGGACAAATCTGAACGCTTTCTGGATGCCGCCCGCATCGGGGCGGGCGAGGCCCGTCATGACCGCTCTCCCGGTGTCCTGACCCGATATTCGGGTGCCGCATCGTGCAGACGTCAACACCGCGCGGAGGCCTGGACGCTCCGGTAAAGGTGGCCGCCGGTCATGCCCGCTGTTCCCGGTTGACAGAGCCCGGACGAGGAGGCTATTCCGCTCCCCGGCGATGGGGTTCGCCATTAACCGCCGCGCAGGCTGATGACCCCTGGATGATCCTTCAAGGTCAGAAGGGGCATTGCGCGTGCACGATTACAACCAAGCGCCGATCCGCGTTTTTCCGGGGGGCCCGGCCCGCCCGCGCCTGGGCTGCGGGATGGCGGCATGAGCCTGCGCGATATCCTGCTGCAGATCGCCCAGGTCCTGACGGTCCTGGCCTTCTCCCCGCTGCTGCAGGGGACGATCCTCAAATGGGAGGAGCGGGTGCAGCGCGCCCGCGGCCCGAGCCTCTTCCAGCCCTATCGCGATCTGTGGAAACTGTTCCACAAGGAGCTGGTGGTCCCGCAGACCGCTTCCTTCATCTATTGGCTGGCGCCGATCGTCGCCTTCACGGCGATGCTGACCGTGCCGATCCTGATCCCGGTCCTCACCGATTACCCGCTGCCGCTGTCGGATATGGGCGACATCCTCGGCGGCGGCCTGATCCTGACCCTCGGTTCCTTCATGATCGTGCTCGCTGGGCTCGACAGCGGCAGCGCCTATGGCGGCATCGGTGCGAGCCGCGCGGTCATGGTGGCGATCCTGGCCGAGCCGACGCTGATCCTGGTGTTCGTCGGCATCACATTGCTGGCGAAGGCGATGCTGCCCTTTGTCGTCAACCACCTGCTTGTCGCCAGCCCGGCCGTCTATTGGGGCCCGGCCCATCTCTTCCTTGTCGCCGCGTTTTTTATTTTGCTGCTGGTCGAGACCGATCGCCTGCCGATCCATTCGAGCACACACATCGAGGTCTACATGATCGAGGAGGCCCGTATCCTCGAATATTCGGGCCCGCTGCTGGCCATTCTCAAATGGGCCTCGATGATGAAGCAGTTCATCCTCTATACGATCTTCTGCAATGTTCTGGTGATTCCCTGGGGTCTGTCGCATTACGGCACCGCGCTCGGCGCATTCGGCGCCTTGCTCGCGCTGCTGGGGAAATTTCTGGCGGTGGCCCTAGTCGTCGTGTTCGTCGAGACGGCGCAATCGCGGCTGCGCTTCTATCGCTATCAGGAGCCGCTCGCCGCCTCCTTCCTGCTCGCCGTCCTCGCGATCGTCGCCACCCAGATTTGACATGCCGCTTCATCCTCTCAGCCCGCTCGCCTCCGCGCTGCTCAGCCTGACGGCGATCGCCGGCCTGCTGTGTGTTTTCGTCATGCTGGGATCGCGCTGGCTCGACAAATATCTGTACGCATTCGCCGCCGAATCGTGGGCGATCGCCGCCCTGGCGGCAGTGATCGCCGTTTCCAGGAACAACGATCCCGAGCTTTATCTGATCGCCGCCCTGACCGCGTTGTTCCGCGGCCTCGCGCTGCCCTATCTGATCTGGCGCATGATCCGGCGCCTTGCCGTCACGCGCGAATTGCACGAAATACTGCGTCCGGCTTCCGGGCTTGTCATCGGCGCCGCCGCCGTCGTCTTCGCCCTGGCGGTATCGTACCGGCTGCGCGACAGCCTCAACCTCGGCGGTGCCGTGGTCATCCTCGCCCTGACCGTGATGATCGCCATCCAGCTGATCGGCTTTTTGATGCTCGCCGTCCGACAGGAAGCGGTCACCCAAGTCATCGGCCTGCTCGTGCTCGAAAACGGCATTCTTGTCGGCGCGCTGATCCTCATTCCCGGAATGCCGCTGTTGATAGAGCTGATGCTGCTGTTCGACGTGCTGATCGCGGTCGCCTGCTTCGGCGTGCTCGTGCGCTATCTGACAATCCATATCGGCACGACCAGCACCCTCGCTCTGAAACGCCTGGTCGGCTAGCGATGATTGGCGCGCTTCTTCTCGTTCTGGCGATCGCCCCGGCACTCGTCGTGATCTTCTGTCTGTTGCTGCGCAGCCCGCGGGGCGCGGCGGCGCTCAATCTCGCGGGCGCCGTCGCGGTCTTCATGGCGGCGGTGGCGCTGATTCTATTGGCCGGCGGCGGATCATACCGATTCTGGCACGATTACATCCTGTTTGACGCACCCGCGGCCTGGGTCGTGCTTTGCGCCGCGCTCGTCTATCTGCTGTCCGCAATCTATGCGATCGGCTACATGCCGCAGCTCGGCGAAGATAGACGCCTGCCGCAGTTCTACGCCCTGTTCGCCGGATTTGCCCTGGCGATCCTCGTCAGCCCGTTGATGAACAACGCCGCGCTCTACTGGATCGCGATCGAGGCGACGACATTGGTCAGCACGTTCCTGGTCGCGTTCGAGCGGGCTGCCGAAAGCCTGGAAGCGGCCTGGAAATACATCATCGTCGTCTCCGCCGGGATCAGCCTGGCATTGTTCGGCACCGTGCTGTTCTATTGGGGCGGCAGTTTTGCCCTCGGCCCCAGCTACAACATGACTTGGGATGCGCTGCTGCGGGCGGCGCCGGGCATGAATCCGAGTTTGGTCATGTTTGCCTTTCTGCTGGTTCTGGTGGGTTATGGCACCAAGGTCGGGCTGGCGCCGATGCACACTTGGCTGCCGGACGCCCACAGCGAAAGCCCGGCGCCGATTTCGGCGATGCTGTCCGGCGCGCTGCTCAACGCCGCGATGCTCGGCATCGTGCGTTTCCTCAAGATCGCTGATGCGGCTCCGACCGTCGGGCTGCCGCGGACGGCGCTGGTCGCGCTCGGGGCGTTGTCGCTGCTGGTGGCGGCCTTGTTCATCGTGCGGCAGCAGAGCATCAAGCGGCTGATGGCCTATTCGAGCGTCGAGCACATGGGGGTCATCGCCCTCGGCTTCGGCTTTGGCGGCGTCTTCGGTGTTGCCGGGGCGCTCTATCACATGCTGAACCACGCGCTCAACAAATCGCTGATGTTCTTCGGCGCCGGCAACATGATGCGCAGCTTCGGCAGCAAGCAGATCAAGGATCTCCGCCGGGTCGGCGCCCATTTCCCGGTGCCGGCGGCGCTGTGGCTGGCCGGCGCCGTGGCGATCACCGGGGCTCCCCCGTTCGGGCTCTTTCTCAGCGAGCTTGCCGTCCTGCGCGCCGGTTTCGAGCGGGCATTCGGCTGGGCCGCCGCCTTGATGGCGGTCTTGCTGATCGTCATTTTCGTCGGCTTTCTCAATCACTTCCGCGCCATGTATTGGGACGAGCCGGCGGATTGGGCGGCGACCGCCCGGACGCCTCTCGCGATGAGCCTGTGGTGCGTCGTGCCGATGGCGTTGGCCCTGTTGCCGCTGCTCGTGCTCGGCTTGTGGTGGCCGCAGGCCGTCTGGCGGTTTCTGGCCGATATCGCGCATTCGCTGAAGGCCGCCGCTCCATGATGGCAACTGAGGAGAGGGTTCTTCTGCGGCCCGCGGAATTGCCACAGGCCATGCGTCGCGCCTTGGCCGCAGGCGAACGGCTGCGCATGCTCTATGCTTGGCGGCCCGATCCGGATACGCTCGAATTGCGCTATGTGTTGAGCCGGCCGCTCTCTGCGTTCACGATATGGCATTGCCGTCCCGACGGTCCGGTTCCCAGCCTTGCCGCGATTTGTCCGGCGATCGGGTGGTACGAGCGGGAGATTACCGATCTTTTCGGCCTGGAGTTTGGCGGCCATCCGGAGCCGCACCGCCTCGTCTTGCGCGAAGGCGCAAAGCCGCTGCTGCCGCCGTTCGACCCGGACTACCCGGCGGAAACGCCGATCCCGGTCGATCAGGCCCGGCGTTTCATCCCCGAAATCGCCGGGGCGGCCGGCGACGTCCAGGAATTGCCGTTCGGGCCAATCCGTGCCGATGTGGTGGAATCGGCCGAATTTCTCTTCTATTACATCGGCGAAGCGATCCTCCATTATCACCCGCGGCTGTTTTTCAAGCATCGCGGGATGGAAAAGCGCTTCGAGGGCCTGCGGCCGCCGCCGGCGGTCGTGGTCGCCGAGCGCGTCTCCGGGGTCGGCAGTCTTTCCCACGCGCTCGCCTATTGCCAGGCCGTCGAGGCGGCGGCCGGCTGTACGCCGCCGCCGCGGGCCTGCTGGCTGCGCGTCCTGCTCGCCGAGCTCGAGCGGCTCTACAACCATCTTCACTATCTCGGCCATCTTTGCCACACCACGACGCTGAAGGTCGGCGAGGCCGAAGGCAAACTCCTCGAAGAGCGGGTCAAGCAGTGGAATGCGCGGCTGACCGGCAGCCGGTTCCTGCGCGGCATTCTGACCCCGGGCGGGTTGCGCCGCGATCTGGCGCCGCAGAGCTGGCTGGCCGGTGAAATCGAGCGGTTGCAGCCGGAAATCGAGGCCTATACGCGGCGGCTCGACGCCACCGACAGCCATCTCGACCGCCTGATCACGACGGGCGTGCTCGACCCTCAGACGGCCCGCGACCAAGGGGCGACCGGACCCGTCGAGCGCGGCTGCGGCCAGGATCGCGACCTGCGCCGCGATCATCCCTATGCCGCCTATGGCGCGATGACGGTGGCGGTGCCGGTGGAGAAGGCCGGCGACGCCTATGCCCGATTCCGAGTCCGCATTGCCGAGATCGGGGTGAGCCTCGACCTTCTGCGCGAAGCGCTGCGGCGGCTGCCCGAGGGGCCGGTGCGGGCGCACTGCCTGCCGCCTCCCGGCTCGGAGGGGCTCGGATGGAGCGAGTCGCCGCGCGGCAGCCTGTTCTATGCCGTTCATATCGGCGCCGACGGCCGCCTCGCCCGGGTCAAGATCAAATCGCCGTCATTCTCGAACTGGCGGGTCTTTCCGTACACGGTGCACCAGACGAACATGATGGATTATGCGATCAACGAAGCCAGCTTCGGCCTGACGATCGCCGGTTGCGACCGGTAGCATCGCGATGCCGCTGTGGACGCTGTTCGGATTGCGGCGGGGCCGGGCGACAGCCTCGCTCGGCGAGGGCGAGAACGGGCAGGAAGGGCTGCTCGGCATGCCGCGCTACCGGCCGGAGCGATGCCGCGAAGGCTGCGAGGAATGCGCCGCGGCCTGCCCGACCGCTGCGATAACCCTAAGGCCGGCGGCCGCAAAAGGGCGCCCTCTCGATATCGATTACGGGCGCTGCGTGGTCTGCCAGCTGTGTACCGAGGCCTGTCCCGAGGCGGCTCTCGTGCCGTCGACGGACTGGGCGTTCGGCGTCCGCCGGCGCGAAGACCTGCTCTGGCAGGAAAATCCCGCGCCCCCCGCCCCGACCGCCGCCGTCGGCAGGGCGTTTACCCGCAGCCTGCACGTTCGCCATGTCGACGCCGGCTCGTGCAACGGCTGCGAGTCCGAATTGCAGGCGCTGAACAATCCTTTTTATAACCTGCATCGGCTCGGCATCTTCTTCACGGCCTCGCCGCGCTTTGCCGATCTGCTGCTGGTGACCGGGCCGGTCACGCATGCGATGCGGGAACCTTTGCAGAGAGCCTATCAGGCGATGCCCGAGCCGCGCTGGGTCATGGCGGCCGGAACCTGCGCCGTCTCCGGCGGCATCGCCGGGGGCGGATATGCCTGCGGCCACGGTCTCGACGGCATCGTGCCGGTCGATCTCTATCTGCCCGGCTGCCCGCCCAATCCCGCCGCCATCATCGAAGCGCTGCTGATGTTCTTGGGGCGCCTGCCGCAACGAGTCCGCGGAGGACGCCTTGCCGAATGAGCTGTTAAGCGCCGCCGTCGCGCTCTGGGCGGCGGCCGCGCTCGTCGCCGTGACCGGGCGGGGCGTGGTCATCTCGCGGCTGCTGCTGGCGTCCGGCGTCGTCGCCGGCATCGCCACCGCGCTCGCCGCGCTGCCGCACGGGACCGCCGCCGTGGCCCTGCCGACGCGCCTGCTCGGCGAGGCGGTTGGGTTCCGCCTCGCGCCGGACGCGCTGTGGCTGATGGGCTTTGGCCTCGCCCCGGCGCTGTTCGCCTGCGGGCTTGGCAGCCCGGCGCCCGCAGGCGGGGCCGGCTGGCTCTTCGGCGCGGCGCTCAGCCTGATCGGGGCGCTCGGCGTGTTCGGATTGGACAATGCGGCCGCCTTTCTGATCGCCTGGGAGCTCATGAGCCTCGGCGGCGCCGTCATGTTGCTGTCCGAGAATCGGTCGCCTGCGAGCGGCCGCTCCGTATTGTTCATGCTGGCGCTGCTTGAAATCGGCGGCGTCGCGCTGCTGCTCGCCTTCGTTCTTCTCGCGACAAAGGCGCAAAGCCTGTCCTTCGGACAGTTTCCTCAGGCGTCTGCGATGCTGCCTGCGGCGGTGCGGGTCCTGAGCGGCGTTCTGCTCGTCCTCGGGTTCGGCGCAAAGCTCGGCCTGCTGCCGTTCTACGAATGGTTCCCGGCCGCCTATTCCGCCGGCAGCGGCTCTTCGGGAGCCCTGCTCTCGGGTCCCGTCCTCAACGCCGCCCTTTTTGCCCTCGGCCGCGCCCTGTTCGCATGGGCGCCGGCGGCAAGCGGGCTGGGCGTTTTCGTCGTCGTGCTGGCGGTAACGAGCGCGGTCCTCAGCGCCCTCTATGCCTTCCAGCAGGAAGACTGGCGCGGGCTGCTCGCCTTTTCCTCCGCCGAGAACGCCGCGATCGCGCTCGCGACGATCGGGGCGGGGCTCATCTTCCGCAGCGACAATCTTCCCGCCCTCGCAAGCCTCGCCTGGACCGTGGCGCTTCTTCACATGGCCGCCCACGCGCTCGCCAAGGGCTGTTTGTTCCTGACGGCGGACGGGGTGTTCCGGGCGAGCGGGCGCTATAGGATCGTTCACACGGATCTGCTGCGGCGGACTTCGCCCTTTTTCGGCATCGGCGCCCTGTTTGCGGCGATGAGCTTGGCGGCGATGCCGCCGCAGGCCGGATTCGTCAGCGAGTGGTATGTTTTTGAAACCGTTTTTCAGGGGTTTCACCTGTCCTCTCTCGGCGACCGCCTGGTCCTGGCGTTGGCCGGCGCCGGCCTTGCGCTGACCGCGGCGGTGGCGTTTGCCGCCTTCGTCAAGCTGATCGGTATCGGGCTGCTCGGTCGCGCCGCCGGGCGCAGTCCGCCGCCGCCGCCCCCCGGCATGGTCGTCGCGGTTGGCCTGCTCGGTCTCGGCGTGCTCGCCCTCGCCGTCGGGATGCCGTTCTGGCTGCCCTCTCTCGATCCGGCGATCGCGCACCGGTTCGGCACGGCGGCGGTGCGCGCGATGCATCCCGACCTGTTGCTCGTGCCGTTGACGCCGCGCTTTGCCTTCATCTCGCCGACCCTGCTCGCCATCGTCATGCCGCTGCTCGCCGTGATCCCGCTGGCGATGATAGCGGCCGGCCGCCGCTTCGCGGTGCGGCGCGATGCGGTGTGGTATGGCGGTCGCGACCATGATCCGGCCTTGGTGTCGACGACGGCGCTGACCTTCGCCAATGCGCTGCGCACGTTCTACAGCTTCGTCTATCGGCCGCGCGAAGAGACCGCCCGGGAGACCAACGGGCACAGCTATTTTGTCCGTCGCCTGGTCTTTACTCACGAGGTCGCGCCGATTTTCGGACCTGCGCTGTTCGCTCCGGCGACGCGGCTCGTCCGCTTGCTCGCCGATCGCCTCGCCGTCCTCCAGTCCGGCAATCTCAACTTCTATCTTGCCCTGATCGGCGCCCTGCTGGTGTTGATTCTCGCGCTCATCGCATGAAGGCCGTTCCCCCGGCAGAGCAAGGGGCCGGTATCACCGCGGATCGGCGGACGGCCGGACGAGCCTTGCGAGAAAGGCCGGCCGATACCAGCTCCCCAACAAACGCAATAGGTCGCGCTCGGCGCCTTCGGGGCGGCCCTGGGCGAACCAGATCCCGAAGACCGTGGCGGCATAGACGACGGCCCCCGACGGGCAGGCGATCATCAATGTGCGCGCGGCGCCGGCGGCCCCCGCCGGGCCTTGCGTCCAGCCGAGGCCGCAGGCGGCGAGCAGGGCGGCCATTGCGGCGGTCGCGACGAGAGGGCGCCAGATCGCGCTCAGAAATTCGCCGAACCCGCCGCCGGTGCGCCGGCTCATCGTGATCAGGTACAGGAGCTGCTGGGCCGCGATCGCAAGCGCGGCGGCGAGCGCGCCGCCCTTCAGACCGAGGATGAGGACCAACCCGACGAACAGCGGGATTTTGGCGCCGGTGGCCAGGGCCCCGAGATAGAAATTGAGATACGGCTTGCCCTCGGCGATGAAGAGCGCCCCCGCGACATAGGCGGGCGCGAGGATTGCGCTGGCGCAGGCCAGGATCTCGATCAGCGGAACGGCATGCAGCCATTTCTCGCCCAACGCCAGGCGGACCAGCGGATCCGCGACCAGCGAGATGCCGACGCCGGCCGGCAATGTCAGCAGCATCGTAAGCGCCAAAACCCGCAGATAGGCTTGTTCCGCGCCGCGGCCGCTCCGGTTGGCCGCAGAAAATCCAGAGAATAGCGCCCGATGCAGCGGCGCCACCAGCTCGGTCAGCGGCAGGGCGCCGATTTCCCAGCCGATGGCAAAAATGCCGACGGCGCCGGCGCCGAGAAACCGGCCGACAACGATGCTGTCGATCTTGTCCCAAACCATCATCACCAGGCCGCTCGCCCATACCCATAGCGAGAATCCGAGGATCCGGCGCCACCGCCTCAGCGTCAGCCGCGGCCGATAGGGCGACATCGTATAGCTTTGGACCACACGCACCAGAGAAGTTGAGAGAATACCGATAATGATCGCCCAATAATTTCTCCACAATACGGCAAACAGGATCGTCAGGACGACGCCGGTGACCCGGGCGACAACCTGCAGCAGGAACTCTCTGTGAAAAGCGAGCTCACGCCGGAAATCGACGATCCCGATATTTTCGCAAGCGGCAAACAGCGTGCCGGCCGCCAGCGCCAGCAATACGGCCGTCAATCTCGGTTCGGAGAAAAAGGCGGCGACCGGCCAGGCGGCGCCGGCGACGATGACCGCCGTGGCGAGACCGCGCATGAAATTCATCGTGAAGGCGGTGTCGTACAGATCGCGGTCCGGCGCGATCTCGCGGATGATGACGTCCTGCGGGCCAAGCATGCTGAGCGCGTCGACCATGCCGACAAATCCGGTCGCGAGCGCGACCAGCCCAAAATCCGCGGGGGAGAGCAGGCGGACGAGAACGAGCGTGCTAAGCAGCCCCAGATTGCGGGTAACGAGCCGCCACCCGACCGTCCAGCCGGCGCTTTTTGCGGTTCTCGCGGACAGCGAGGCCGCCTCTTCCCGATCTTCGCGGCTTGCCGTCTCGGCTTCAGGGGGCATGCTTTACCTGTGGGAGCCGAGAAGCGGCAAGGACGGGCGGGAGCACCCCTGTTGCCATTTTCCAGTCGACCTCCTCGCAGCGGCGGCTCGATACACGCCCCCTCCGGGCAAGATCAGCATGGCCGGCCTTCCGCCTGACGTCGCGGCACCACTCTCCCATTCCCGGTCCGCCTCCGGAGCGTGCGCTCGCCGGCAGCCCAAGCCGCATCGTGGTAAACGGTCGGCCTGCCAAACATTAATTGACTCGTCTACCGGCATATCGTAAAATATATTTGTAAAAATATGAACCCTCCGCTTGTCAGATCGTTAATCTGTAGCAATTTTTTCTGTAGGATCGAGAGAAGTGTCCGCGGTTTCGACGGTCCGGGAACCGATCGTAATGCAGGATGGCGGGGCCGGGATGCGGCTTGGGTTTGAAACGATTGGCAATGCGACGCTCGTATTTTACGAGAACGGGCATGCGGTTTTGGCCACCGACCCATGGCTGGTGGGGACCTGCTATTTTGGCAGTTGGGCGCTCGACCGGCCGCTCAGCGAACGAGAGCTGAACGCGGTCGGTGCGGCCGATTATATCTGGATTTCGCACGGTCACCCCGACCACCTGCATCCGCAATCGCTGGCGCTGCTGCCGCGCGGCAAAAAGATCCTGCTGCCGGATCATTACAACTCGGAGATTTGCGAGAGTCTGAAGGGATCGGGGTTCGACGTCACGGTATTGCAGTATCGCCGATGGTACCGGCTGTCGCCATGCCTGCGCTGTCTGTGCCTCGACAACGAGAACCAGGACGCCATATTGATCGTCGAGGCGGGCGATGGTCTGATCGTCAATCTCAACGACTCGCCGCTGTGCGGAGAAGAGCAGTTCATCCGCAATCTGGTCCGCCGCTATGACCGCGGCAAGACCTATCTGGCGCGGCTGTGCGCGATCGACGCCGATATGCTCAATTTCGTCGATGCGCACGGCAGGCGCATCGTCGAGCCTCCCGAGCAGCGCAAGCCCGGCATGGTATGGGCGACGGCCCGCCTGGCCGAGCGGCTGGGGGTCGGCAATTACGTGTGCTCCTCCTCGCAGCACCTCTATGTCCGCCCGGACAGTCTATGGGCCAATCCCTACCGCATTCTGTGGCAGGACATTCAACGGCACTGGTCGCGCCCGCAGATCCGGATAATAGAGCCGTTCGTCATCGTTAATCTCGACAGCGGCGCTTACGAGCGCAAGCATCCGACGCAAGAATCGGATGAAAGCCAGATTGCCGACAACACCGGGGACGATGATTACTCCGAACGCTTGAGCGCGGCGGAGTGGTCGCGCGTCGTTGCGTTCTTTCGCCGTTTCGAACTGCTGCGCCCGCATTTTGACTACCTCGAATTCGTCGTCGGCGGCGAGCGGCATCGGTTGTGGCTCGATGAGCGCGGCCGAAAGCCGAGGCTGCGCCGGCTGCGAGGCATTGCGTTTCATGTTCCGCGCGCTTCGCTGATGGCGACGGTGGAGTGCGGCTATTTCGACGATCTGTTGATCGGCAATTTCATGCAGACGGAGCTGCATAACGCCAAGCTCTATCCGCATTTCACGCCGGTGGTGGCAAAACTCGGCGGCAACGCCAAGGTGTTCACCAGGGCCGAGCTGCGAGCTTTCAAGCGGCGATATTTCCGACGCAATCCCGTCGGCTATGTGCGCTGGCACCTGGCACAACGCGCCGAGCAATGGCTCGATGTCGCCCGCCTTATGGCCGATTATTTCGGGATCAAGCGCCCGCTGCGGCGGCTCTATCGGAAAATTCTGGCGGACCCGGTTTCGTGATGCGCGACGGCGACGGCGCGGCGGCGATTGGCTACAGAGTCTCGCGGCCGCAAAATTTTGTGCATTTTGCTGGGTTGTCCTGCCCCGTCCTGCTGATTGTCGTCGATACGGAAGAGGGTTTCGATTGGTCGGCGCCGTTCGGCGCCGGGGTCCATAGTGTCTCGGCGATCGAGCGGCTGCCTCTGTGTCAGTCCCTGTTCGAGCGCTTCGCCATTTGCCCGACCTACGTCGTCGACTACCCGATCGCCAGCCAGAAAAACGCCTCGCGCGAACTCAAAAGCCTGGCCGAGGGCGGACGCTGCATCATCGGCAGCCAGCTGCACCCCTGGGTCAATCCGCCGGTCGTCGAAGTCTTGAACCGGCACAATTCCTTTCCCGGCAATTTGCCGTTCGAGCTGGAGCTGCAGAAGCTGCGCGTCCTGACCGAATGCATTGCCGAGAATCTCGGCACGACGCCGCAGATCTATAAGGCGGGTCGTTACGGCATCGGCCCCAATACCGCCGATATTCTGCGGCAATTGGGCTATCGCGTCGATATGAGCATCCACTCCCGGCGCGCCTATTTGGAAGAGGGCGGTCCCGACTTTCGGGAGATCCCACCATTGCCCTTCTGGCTCGACGGCGACGAGCAGGTGCTGGAGATCCCGCTGACCTGCGACTATTACGGGCTGTTCCGCCGCTGGGGCGACCGCATCTATCATGATTGGCTGATAGGAGCCGCCGGCCGGACGCTGCATCTGCCCGGCGTCAGCGCGCGTCTTGGACTGTTGAACCGGGTCAGCATTTCGCCGGAGGGCTATCCCCTCGGCGAAGCGAAGCGCCTGACAAGGGCCCTGATCGAGCGCGGCGTCAAGGTCTTTACGGTCGCCTTCCACAGCCCCTCTCTGGAGCCCGGCAATACGCCCTATGTCCGCTCGCAGCGGGACCTCGACGCGCTTCTGGCCTGGCTGGCGCGGTATATCGAGTTTTTTTTCGAGGAGCTCGGCGGCAAGCCGACGACGCCGCTGGAGCTGTGGCGGCTGGCCCGGCGGGGCGAGGGGGTGCATATCGCGTCGCAACATCGTCATGCCGCCGTTCCGCCGCGGCGGCATGACGAGGATCCGTCTGGCCGATCTCCCCATCCGAACGGCGCTTCGGGAATATCCGATAAACCCCTCGCCGGCACGGCCGCCGCGGCCCGGCGGAGCGCGCCAGCATCGCCGCGCATACCGGTCCTGATGTGTGTCAATGCCCGATACGTGCAGCACGCTGCCGTCTGTCTCGTATCGCTGCTCGAAAATAACCGGGATTCATCTTTCGACGTTGTTTTGGTCAGCACCGATAAACTGACGGATGAAGCCACCAAACTTTTCCGATCGGTTGCTCCCTATCGTAATTGCGCTCTGTCGATCAGATATTTTGATAAATTGTTATCGGTAGGGTTGCCGGTCACGGCGCAACACTACTCGATTGATAACTATACGAGATTATGGGTATCGGAGTTTTTCTCCGATGATGTCGAAAAGATTCTATATCTTGATAGCGACATGGTAATAGTGGGCGATATCGGTGAATTGTGGAACACCGATATCTCCGAATGGGTAATCGGCGCCGTCTCGATTCCGGGTTCCAACCGCTGCGCGCCGCTGGGGATCCCCGAGCGTTACGGGTATTTCAACTCCGGAGTATTGTTGGTCAATCTGCAACGCTGGCGGACGGAACGCGTACTCGATCGCCTCCTTGCTTATATTGCGACCAATTCCGAGAAGATTGTCGATGTCGATCAGGATGTTCTGAACGCGTGCCTCTACGATCGCCGGCTGCCGCTGGCATATGTCTGGAATGTCATCTCTCCCTTCTTTATCGATTACTACTCTCTCGGCATATCCGCGGGAGAGTTGCGCCAGATCCGCCGCAGCGCGCGGATCATCCATTTCAACGGCATATCGAAGCCGTGGAGCTATATGTGCCGGCATCCCCGCCGGCAGGAATACTGGAAATATCTGAACAAAACCGAATGGCGCGGCTATTGCGAGGAGGACAGAAACGCCCTCAACTGGATCAAGAAACATTTCGTTTCCCGCTTGCCGGAAGAGATGCGCAAACATCTGCGGGATGTCGTGCGCAAAGGACAGGCCCAGCCCGGGCCTGAAGAAGGGCCGCGCCGGCGGACCCTTGGCCCGGTCTGATGAGGCGCTTGATGCCGCCCGCCTGTGCCATCGCAGCGGGCCGGGAAATCGCTTATGTCCCGAGGACACGGCGGAACAGGGCAAGCTGCCCTTGCGTCGTTTCGTCCCAACTGAAGCGCTCGGCATAGGCCCGCACGGCCGCGCGCGCCGGAGGGGTCTTGAACAGTTTCCGCACGGCTGCGGCGATGGCCTCGGGCGTGTTCTCGCCGATCACGATGCCGGCTTCTTGGGTGCGCACGACTTCCGGGTTGCCCCACACATTAGAGGCGATTACGGGCGTGCCGCAGGCCATGGCCTCGAGCAATACGTTGGCCCAGCCCTCCCGGCTCGACGCCAGAACCAGGACGTCGGCGGCCGTATAGATCCGGGGCAGCGCGGCATGGTCGAGCGCGCCCAGCAGGCGGACGCGGTCGCAGACCCCGAGCTTTCGACCCAACTGCTCGAGCCGGCCGCGCTCGGGCCCTTCGCCGACCACCAGCAGATCGAATTCCGGCAAATGGCGCAGGGCCGCGATCACACGATGGTGCCCCTTGCGCTCGATCAGATGGCCGACGCTGAGCAATGTCGGACGCGACAATCCCAGCGCCCGCCGCGCCGCGTCCCGGTCGTGCGGTCGAAACAATTCGAGATCGACGCCGTTGCGCAATACCGTGATCCGTTCGGGAGCAGCCCCAAGCGCGACCAATGCCTGTTTCAAGGCGTCGCTGACCGCGATCAGGGCGGCCGCCTCGGCGACGGCCCGACGGATCATAAGCCGGGGCAGGCGATAATGCGGGATCAGGTTCACATCGGTGCCGCGGGCGGTGATGACGACCGGAAGCCGCAGCCGTCGACCGATCCACAGGGCGGCGATGCCGTCCGGATACAGATAATGCGCGTCGATCAGGTCGAAGCCCGGGCCATGCGCCGCAAGCCGCCGAACAAAGCCGAACACGCCGGCTGCCAGCAGCGCCGGGCTCACCGTCATGCCGATGCGGGGGATCACGGGAAAACGCGGATGGTGAACGAGGATCCCATGCCGCTCTTCGCGCGCCGCGACGCGGGCGTACCGGCTCCATGCCCCGAAATAGCGGGTACGCGAGGGAAAGTAGGGAACCGGCGCCACTACGACGCTCATCGCTTCGCCGCTCGCTACGAGATGGCGCAACCGGTTTTCGACGAAAATGCCGTGGTTCGGCTGCTCCTCGTTCGGAAACAATGTCGTGAACGTCAACAGCCGCAGCGGCGTCCGGTCGATGGAAACGTCGCGATGCCGATCCGGCCGGCCGCAGGGAAGGGTATCTGCGACCGTGTTCTGCTTCGACATCAGCGCTCTCTCCGTGCCTGCCAAGGGAAGCCTTTAGGCTCTCGTACCCGGCAAAAAATAGAATGACAAGGCGGCATGTTTTGCGCGATCCTCGCTGCGCTTATTCCGAGAGCCTTTTTTGATACCTGAAAAATCCGATGCTGCACCAAGCCCTGTTCATACTTGCTTTTCTTGCTCTCGTACCAACGATAATAATGTCGCCTTTTTCCGGAACGATTATTTATAAATGGTTGGAATATCTTCCTCCCGATTCGGCCTACTCTGTGAGCCTTTTGCCGGATCGACTGTCGTATTTCGTTGCGGCGCTCACTTTTTTTGTCTGGCTGTTGCGCGAGAAAAAGGATATGCCGCAGCCGCCTTTCCTGGTGCTGGTGCTGATCCTATTCTTTTTGTGGATTAATCTGACCACGTGGCTGGCGCTGGTGCCGGCAGGAGCGGATTGGCAATGGAACCGTACCGTCAAGGTGATGGGCTTTGCCCTGCTGACCGCGCTGATGCTGCGCAACCGCTCGCGGATCGAGGCCGCCGTTTGGATCCAGGTGCTTTGCGTCGGTTATTCCGCGATACCGGGGGCCATCAAGACCATAGTTTCCGGCGGCGGCGGTTATGTCGTCGTCGGCGTGCCCGGCAGCTTTATCGACGAGCGCGTCGCCTTCGCCGTGGTTCTGCCGATCATTGCGCCGCTGGCCTTGTTCCTCTCCCGGCATCAGACGCTGCTGCCCCGGTCCCGTTGGGTGACGCGCGCCCTCCAGGGCACCGCGGCCAGCTGCTTTATCGCGCTGGTCGGCACGTTCGCCCGCACCGCTCTGTTCAGCGGCGGCGCCGCCCTGCTGATGATGACCCTCAAATCGCGGCGAAAGCTCGCCGCCACGCTCGCCGCCGGCGCGGTGCTTCTGTTCTGCCTCGAGATCGCGCCCGCCTCCTGGTTCCAGCGCATGGATACGACGGTGCACTACCAGAATGAGGGATCGGCGGAGAGCCGGATCGCGGCCTGGCGGTGGTCTTGGAACTTCGCGCTGCACCATCCGGTGTTCGGCGGCGGGTTCCGGGTCGAGGAATTGGATCACCCGCCTTCGGCGCCTCCCGGCGGCTGGATCGAGTCCCATAACATTATTTTCGAGGTCATGGTTGAGCACGGGTTCGTCGGACTTGCCCTGTTCTGCGGGTTGATCTGGGGAGCCTATCGCAGCTGCACCGTGGTGGCGCGACGGGCGCGGCAGTATGGCGATCTCGACTGGGCGGCGGATCTCGCCAGGATGCTGCAAGCGGGCCTGCTCGCCTTTGTCGCCGGCGGCATGTTCATCAGCGTGGCCAGTTACCCTTTCCTTTACGATCTGGTGGCGATCACGATCGGTCTTCGCACCGTCGTCGAGCGCGAGACAGCGAAAAGCCGTGTGCGCCGGCCCATTGCTGTAGGAGAGGCCGCCGGCCTGCTGCCCGCACAGTAGGCGCCGCAGCCTTTTACGGCGCAGGCTTGGGCAGCGCCGCCAACAGCTTTTCGGCGGCCCCCTTATCGTCGAATTTGGCGGTCGAGCTGACCAGGGGCGCCAGCAGCTTGCGTGCCGCCGCCGGCTGGCCGGTATCGTTGAGGGCGACGGCAAGATGATATTGCACCGCCGGATTTTGGGGCTCGCCGGCGCTTGCCCGCCGCAATAAGGCGAGCGCGTTTGCTGCCTGGCCCTGTTGCACCAGGATCCACCCCAGAGTGTCGGCGGTTTGCGGCAGGCCGGGCGCCAGCAGATAGGCGCGTTCGGCCAGCGCCCGCGCGCGCGGGTCGCCGGCCCGCTGGTAAAGCCAGGCAAGATTGTTGAGCGCAAGCGCATCCCGCGGCGCCTTCGCGACCACCGCCTCGAGCTCCTGTCTGGCCGCGTCGAAGCGGTGCGCGGCAATGTCATAGCCGGCCAGGATCTGCCTGACCCCGACGGCGTCGGGGTGGTGGGCAAGCCACTCGCGCAGCGTCTGTGCGGCGGCATCGGCGTGGCCGGCGGCCGCCTCGGCCTGGGCGAGGCGCACCGCCAGCAGCGCCGACGGAGCCTGCCGGAATGCCGCCTGATAGGCTGCAACCGCTTTGGCGTATTGGCGCGCCATCATATACGTATCTCCGGGCAAGGCCGGGGCGGTCGACAGGCCGGGGCTGCTCTTCTGCAGCCGGGCCGCGGTCGCCAGCGCCGCGGCGAGCCCCGAGGTCTTCAGGTCGATGGCGATCCGATCGGCGATCAGCTGCGGATCGTGCGGAGCGATCTTGAGCGCCGCATCGATGGCTTGGCGGGCGCCGGCGGCATCCCCGGCCGACAGCAGCACGGCCGCAAGCTGGCGGCGCTGGGCGATCCCGGAGGGGGCGATTTCGATCAGTCGGCGCAAGCTTTGTGCGGCATCGCTTTTATGGCCGGCCGCAAGCTCGGCGCGCGCCCGCGCGGCGATCAGCGGCACATTATCGGGCTCGTTGCTGCCGGATTCCTCCTGAGCGAGCATCAAGGCCTTATTCTTGTGCCCGAGCTGAATGTAAAGATCGATCAGGCCGGCGGTGATATTCTTGTCCGTCGGCGCCGCCTCGTGCGCGCGCTCGGCCATGGCGAGCGCGCGCTCCGGCTGGCCGTGGCGCAGGAACAGGCCGACCAACCGCGTCAGCACGACCCCATTGGCCGGCGCCTTGTCGAGGATGTCGCCCAGGATCCGCTCGGCTTCCTGGGGCTTGCCTTGCAGTTCGGCAACCCGGGCGAGATTGAGCCGGGCCGGCAAGAAATCGGGATACTTCTCGGCAAGCCGGGCGAAATCCGCCCGCGCGCCCTTGAGGTCGAACTGCGCGAGCTTGATCAGCCCGATCAAATTGCCGGCAGCCGGATTGTTGGGCTGCGCCTTTTGCAACTGGCGGGCCGCGGCGAGGGCGCCCTGCCAGTTGCCGGCGCCCATCTCGGTCATGACGAGCGCCTCGCCGGCCGGCGTCGACGGCGCCAGAGCGAGCGATTTCTCGAAATCGGCAACGGCGCCGGCAACATCGCCGGTCTGCAGTCGGGTCTCGCCGAGATGCAAACGCAACGCCGCGTTCTCCGGCGCAAGCTTGACCGCCTGTTGGAAGGCCGCCAGGGCCTGCGCCGGGTTGCCGAGCCCCATATAGGCGCGCCCGAGCAGGTCGAGCGCCCCGGCGTCCGCCTTGCCGGAATTTGTAAAACGCGTCAATGCCGCGATCGTATCGGCGGGGTGGCCCTGAGCCAGCGCGATCAGTCCGAGCAGTTTTGCTCCGGCAAGATCATCGGGCTGGCGTCCGACAAAGCGCCGCGCCGCGTCCTCGGCCTGCGCCAGCTGCCGCAGATTGTATTTGACCAGAGCCTGCAGATAATAGCCGCGCGGCAGCGCCGCGAGCGCCCCCGAGATCCGTTCAAGGTCGGCGTCGGCGCTCTTATAGTCCTTGTTCTGGACCGCCAGCACCGCCTCCAGATAGATCGCCCCGACATTTTGCGGCTGGGCCGCAAGCACGGCCTTGATGTCGGCGCGCGCAAGGGCGTCTTTCCCCTGCGCCATCAGCAGTTCGGCGCGTTCGAGCCGGGCCGGCAGGAAATCCGGCCGCTCGCTCACGATCTGGCTGAGCAGGGCGAGCGCCTCGCCGGCATGCCCGGTCGCCCGCAGCAGCTGGGCCTTGACGAGGCGGATTTCGAGCGATTTCGGGTCCAGGGCGAGGGCGCGATCGAGCGTGCTGGCGGCCGCTTTATAGTGATGCCCGGCCATCAGGAGCTTGGCCTCGGCAAGCAGCGGCTGCGGGGCCTGGGGAGCGAGGGCGTGGGCTTGCCGGAAAGATTGGGCGGCTTGCTGCGGCTCGCCGAGCGCGATTTGGGCGTAGCCGCGGGCGACGAGAAGGCCGGCGCGGCGCCCTGGGCTGCCCGTCTCGGCCGAGAAATCTCGCAGCAATTCCCGGTATTTGTGCTGTTCCAGATAGGTTTCGGCGAGGAGCGGAGCGGTGTGGTCGGGATCATAGCCGCCGGCCATCGCTGCCTTCGCCTGCGCCTCGGCGGCGATCGGATTGCCCAGCTGCAGCTCGACCCGCGCCAGCAGGTAACGGGCCGCCATCTGATGCGGGTCCGCGCGCACCGCGTTTTTGAGCTCGATCTCCGCCGCCTTCAATTCGCCCTTCGCCAGGAACTGCTTGGCTTCCCCGAGATAATCGGTGGCATGGGCCGGGACGGCGGGGCCGGAAAGCGCGGCCAGCGCCAATCCCGCTGCCAGCAGAGTGTCGCGCACGCTCTATTCTCCTTCGATAATGCGATTTCCGTGCAGGGGCACCACCTTGGCCGTTTCGCGCCCGCGCTGATCGGCAGTGACGGCGATCCCATGCGCCTCCATCAGGGCATAAAGTGTAGGCCGACTGATTTTCAAAAGCTTTGCCGCGGTCGAGATGACACCGTTGCAGCGGGCGAGCGCGAGCTCGATGACTTCGCGTTCGGCGCGGCTGCGGGCGGCGCGAATGTCGAGATCGATCTCCGGCTTTGCCTCCGCCGCCAGATCGAGATCCGCCGGCTCTATGAGGCGCCCCTCCGACATGACGACCGCCCGCTTCACCCGGTTTTCGAGCTCGCGGACGTTGCCCGGCCAGGGATGGGCCGTTATCGCGGCCAGGGCGGCGGCGCTGAACCCTTTGAGCGTCTTGCCAAAACGCGGCGCGAACCGGTTCAGGAAATGGTTCGCGAGAAGGACGGCGTCGCCGCGCCGCTCGCGCAGCGGCGGAACCCGCAGGGTCACCCCGTTCAGGCGATAGAAGAGGTCTTCGCGGAATTCGCCATGCCGCATCTTCTCTTCGAGATCCTGATTGGTGGCGCAGACGATCCGCACATCGATCTGGATCGGCTGCCGCCCGCCGATCCGCTCGATCACCTGATCCTGCAGGAAACGCAGCAGCTTGACCTGCAGCGATGGCGGCAGGTCGCCGATTTCATCGAGAAACAGCGTGCCGCCGTGGGCGCTCTCGATCTTGCCGATCGTGCGTTTAACGGCCCCGGTAAAGGCGCCGCGCTCGTGACCAAAAAGCTCGCTTTCGAGCAGGGTCTCCGGGATGGCGGCGCAGTTGATCGGGACGAACGGCTGGTCGGCCCGGGGTCCCAGCTCGTGCAGCGCATGGGCGAGGGCTTCCTTGCCAGTCCCGCTTTCGCCCAGGATCAGCACCGCGACATCGGTGGCGGCAAGCTTCTCGATGCTGCGGCACAGCCGCAGCATCGTCTCGTCGCCGGTGACGATCCGCTCGATCGGGGAGGGTTGCGGCAGGGCGCGCAGGCGGCGGTTTTCGGCTTCGAGACCGGAGAGCCGATAGGCCCGCTCGAGCATTAGCCGCAGCACCGCAAGGTCGACGGGCTTCTGATAGAAGTCGAAGGCGCCGATGGCGACGGCCTCGAGCGCGTGGGCGACATCCTCGCTGCCGGTCGCGACGATGATCTTGGCCTCGGGGGTCAGTGCGAGAATATCGCGCAACAGAGCCAATCCCTCGCTGGCTCCGTCCGGATCGGGCGGCAGGCCGAGATCGACGATCGCAACCGGGGGGCGTTCGCGGTTGATAATGGCGCAGGCGGCCTCGCGCGTCTGCGCGATCGACACCTGGTACTCGGGAAACGCCCAGCGATATTGCCGGATCAGGCCGTCGTCATCTTCGACGATCAGCAGTTTCGGTTTGTTCATCAGGCCACCTGAGAGGCCGCGAGAGCGGCCGGCTCGGCCTTGCGGCCGACACAGGGCAACAGGATATGCATGGTCGTGCCGCTGCCGGGGCGGCTTGTTACGAGAAGATCGCCGCCCGCCGCCCTCAGCAGCTCGCGGGCTTGGTAGGTGCCGATCCCGAAGCCGTCGCGCTTGGTCGAGGCGAACGGCTGAAACAGCTTGTCCCGGATGAATTCGGGCGACATTCCGGCACCCTTGTCGCTGATATCGATGGCGATGCGCAGCCCCTCATGCCGCACCCGGATCGTGACGGATCCGGGCGAGGCCTCGAGGGCATTCTCGCACAAATGGGTGAGGACCGATCGGAAACTGTCGGCATCCATCGCGACCGCTGCGCTGTATTCGTCATGTTCGAGATCGATCGCCACGCCGCGGCGGCGCAGCGCCGCCACTTCTTCCTGGATCAACGCGATCGGCACGATGAAATCGCCGCTTGGCGGCTCGCGCGCGCGCAAAGCGGCAAGCGCGCGGTTCATCCGCTCGAGGGCCGCGCGAACCGTCGCCAGCACATCCTCGTGAAATTCGGGCACGCCTTGGTGTAAGGGCGCATTCTGCACGATCATGGCGAGTTGGGCCGCGACGTTTTTCATGTCGTGCAGGGCGAAGGCGAAGCGCTTGCTGTAGTCGGCAAGCTGCCGGGCCTCATCCAGAGCCTGCGCATATTGTTGTTCGGCGAGATGGGTGGCCGCCTGGCAGGCGACGATGCGGAGCAGGTCGCGGGTTTCGTGATCGAGCTTGAGCGGGGCGCGAGGGCGGGCCAGTACGACGAAGCCGATGACGCGGCCCTGCTGGGCCAGAGGCACCGCTATCCATGCCTGCGCGACCTCGCCGAGCCAGCGCGGGCGGCCGTCCAGCCGGTCGAGTTCGACGATCGCAGCCCCGCCGCGAAACAACGCCGCAAACGGCCCGTTGGCCGGCTCCGAGGCGGCGATCGCCGGGCGGTTCCAGGACCCCGCCCAGCGGAAGGCGGTGCCGTCGAGGTCGCGCACCCACAGCACCCCCGCCGGGCTGTCGGCAATCTCGGCCACCGCCTTGATGACCCGGGTCTGCAATCCGCCATGCCCGGGCGCGGCGGCCAGAATGTCGATGCATTTCAGCCATTCCCGCCGGTAGTCGTAGCGGTAGCTGTAGAAATGTTCGGCTAGGATCCTGGCAAGACGCGAGCGTGCCGAGGCGGAGACGAGCAAGATGGCGATGACGGTGATGCCCGCGATCATCGAGGTCGTTTCCGCCAGCTCGCCCCAGCCGGGACCGGCCACCCGAAAGACCTCGGCGGTCAAGGCGAGCGCGAGCAGAAAGATGCCGCTGGCGATCAGCGTCGTCGTATGGAAGACGACGGTGCGCGAAACATGGATGTCGATCGACCAATCGCGGTTGCGCGCCGCCGCGACCGCCAGCAGCGGCGTCGCCATCGCCATCGCGATCGCCTGCCCGGCCCACAACACCGGCGAGATGCGGCGGAACATCAAGGCGTCGGCGTAGAGCACGACGCCGTACACGAACACGCCTCCAAGCCCGACCGCCAGCATGTTGATGCGCCAGCGCAACTCCGGATCGGTGTTGCGATAGAGGTTTTCGGTCAGCAAGACGCCGTAGATCGACAGGCCAAGGCGCGCCGCCGGTTCTCCCAGGGTCGACGGCAACGATCCCGCCATTGCCGCCGTCGCGGGATTGTCCCACGGCAGGGCGAAGGCCAGGACGGCGAATGCGACGAGAAGGCCGGCGCCGGCAAGCACCCGCCAGGAAGAGAGATCGCCGGCCGCCTGCCGGTGCAGCAGATGGAGCAGGAAAACGCACCACGCGCCGGGGCCGATGAGCTCGATAAGGCTGGCGCCGATGCCGAAGCCGAAGCTCCATCCAAGTGCCCCCGCCGCCGCCCATGCCGCCGTCGCCGCGCTGGCGGCGGCGAGAACCGCCCGGGTCCTGCTGGCGCGTTTCGACAGCAGCAACAGCAGCAGCAAAAACGCGTAGGCCGCGCCAGCGGCGGCGTAAAGCGCGACACCGTAGGGCGGGAAGGTCATCGGCGGGCCTATCTCGCGCCCTCCTGAAAGAGGACGACGCGCAGCGTGGAGAGCAAAATGCGCAGATCGAAAAGCAGGCTGTAGTTTTTTATGTAGTAAAGGTCATAGCGGAGCTTTTCGCGGGCGTCCTCGAACGAGGCGCCGTAGGGGGCGTTGATCTGCGCCCAGCCGGTAAGACCGGGTTTGACGCAATGTCGCGCGGCATAGCACGGTATTGCGGCCGTCAGCCGCTCGACGAAATAGGGGCGCTCGGGGCGCGGGCCGACGATGCTCATCTCGCCGCGCAGCACGTTCCACAATTGCGGCAACTCGTCAATCCGGGTGTAGCGGATAAACCGGCCGACCCGGGTGACCCGCGAATCGCGCGGGGCGGCCCAGACCGGGGTGCCGCCGGCTTCGGCATCCGGGCGCATGCTGCGAAACTTGAGCAATACAAAGACGCGGCCGCGCCATCCGACCCGCTCCTGGCGGTAGAGAACCGGGCCGCGGCTCTCGCATTTGATCAGCACCGCGACGACCAGCATCAGCGGCAGGGTCAACACGATCAAGGCCGCCGCCACGATCAGATCGAACAGGCGCTTGCCGAGCGCCTTGAGCCGGCCGTACCGAAATCCGTCGCCCGACAGCAGCCAGCTCGGATGGGTCCCGTCGACGTCGATGCAACGCGCCTCGCGCTCCCAGAAACTGCCCTCGTCGAGCACGCGGATGCCGTTCAACCGGCATTGCAGCAGCAGCGGGGCGGGCAGCCGCCGCGCCAGATCCGCGGCGACGACAATCCCCCAGACCTGTTCGCGCCGCAAACTCTCCGGCGTCAACTGTTTTGCCAAATCGTCACCGTCCTCTTCGCTGCCCGGTTGCACGATGCGCACAACCTCGGTGCGCAGATTGCGGTTGGCGGTGATCCGGTGCGACAGCCGCCGCACCTGGTCGCCGGAACCCACGAGAACGATGCGCCGAGCTTCCCATCGAAACTGAAAAGAGGGAGTAACGCTCAACTGTTCCTGGACCGACACCTGATCACCCCCCGTATTTGGGAACCCGTCGCGAGCCAGTTTTGCGGTGCGATCAGTCGGGCCGCTGTGGCTGCAACCCCGCGGTCAGACCTGTCGGCGCTTGTGCCTCCCTCGGTGGCCCGTAAAGAAAACGGCAGCATTGCTGCATATTATAATTTCCAGTAGAAGGTATGCGATGCATGCCGCCTCAGGCGACCGTTAACTATTGTTAACAAACCGTTAACTCAAGATCTAGACTAGGACAAATCTACGATAAATGCAATAACAATTTTCCTTGTTCAGGGGTAAACGCGCTGGATATACTACATTTAGTGGTATAAAACAATTATATACACTATATGCTTGATAACGCGCCGCTCCTCAGGGAGAAGGGAGATGCGGATTTGTCAAATCGGATACAGAGCGCCGGCGGCGGCGTACCGTATTGACAGAGGCTTCTGCGCGGCAGTTTCTCCGATAACATTCGGTTAAAATCTGAATTGGGTTAAAATCCAGACTTCCGGAAAACTGATTGTCTTTGAGCTTCCGATCGTGATATAGACGTAACACCCGTCGGCGAATGTCGACGCAAGGCTGGGTATACTCGATAAATCGAGGGGATGCGTGGCGGTCTCGTGCGATGGAGCGGCGCGCAGGGAGGTCGATTGTCTCCCGCCTGGAGCCCGTGAGGGAGTCGGACAGCGGTGATCGGGATTCTGGCGCTCATCTCCCGGCGAGAGTGGCGGCGCTATGGGCTTCTCGCTGGCTTGGCGATGCTGCCGGCCGCCTGCCACGCCCCGGCTCCGAGCCTGGTCGGCGTCAAGCCGGGCAATCCCGGCGAATATGTCATCGGCCCCGGGGACGAGCTGAATGTGTTCGTCTATCGCACTCCTGAGCTGAGCGCCATCGTTCCCGTCCGCCCGGACGGGCTGATCACCACCCCGCTGGCCCCCGATGTCCGCGCCGCCGGCCGCACGCCAACCCAGCTCGCCCATGCGCTCGAGGCGCGGCTGCGCCAATATGTCAAGGAGCCCAACGTGACCGTCATGGTCGAGCGGCCGGTCGGTCCGCCCGAGCGGGATATCCGCGTCATCGGCGAGGTGGAGCAGCCCCTGGAGATTCCTTATCGCAAGGGGATGACGGTGCTCGACGCGATGATCGCGGCAAAGGGGCTGACGCGGTTTGCGGCCGGTAACCGGGCGCTGATCGTGCGGCAGGAACCGGGCGGACCGAAGACGTTCACTGTTCGCCTCGGCGATCTGCTCAAAGACGGCGATCTTTCTCAGAATGTGGCGATGATGCCGGGGGACACCATATTCGTCCCGCAGGCCTGGTTCTAGCGGAGGCGGGGATGGAGCAGTGGTATCGGCTGGTCTGGCAAGGCCTGATGACGGCGTGGCGGCGGCGCTGGCTGCTGGTGGCCACGGCCTGGGGGGTCTGCCTGCTCGGCTGGGGCATCGTGGCCCTCATTCCCAATTCCTACGAATCCGACGCCCGCCTCTACGTCGATGCCGACGCGATCCTGACCCCGCTGCTGCGGGGGATTGCGATCGATCAGAACACGCAGAGCCAGCTCGAGATGATGCAGGAGACCCTGCTCAGCCGTCCCAATCTCGAAAAGCTGATCGATATAACCCCGCTTAACTTGTCGATAACCAACCGCACCCAGCGGCAGGCCATGGTCGCCAGGCTGGGAGCGACGATCAAGGTCGCCTCGCAGGGGCGCAATCTGTTCACGATCAGCTATCGCAACTCCAATCCGCAGCTCGCCCACGACGTCGTCGCCGCGTTGCTCAACATCTTTATCGAGCGCGCCACCCGCACGAACCGCGCGGACATGTCGAATGCCCAGAGGTTTCTCGACAATCAGATCGCTTTCTATGTCTCGCAGCTAAGCGCCGCCGAGCAGCGCCGGGCCGCCTTCCTGCGCAAGTACATGGACATCCTGCCATTGCAGAGCAATGGCGGAGTATCGCGCCTGGATAGCGCGCGCGTCACGGTGCGGAATCTGGAGTGGCAATTGAAGGATGCGATGGCACGGCGCGCGGCCCTGCAGCAGGAAGAAAGCATGACCCCGCCGGTCATCACCGAGGCGACGGCTCTGGGGTCCGATGCCGCTTCGCCGCAGGCGCGGCTGGTGGCGGCCGAGGAAAAGCTCGCCGAGCTGCGCACGCGCTATACCGACCGGTTTCCGGATGTGATCGCGGCCCGGCGGCTGGTCGCCACGCTGCGCGCAGAGCTTGCCAAAGCGCCCAAGAAGCAGGCGCCGCCTCCCGGCTTCACGCTGCCCAACCCGGTCTATGACCAGCTGAAGATGCGGATGATCGAAGCCGACGCCACCATCTCGGCGCTGCGCGCCCAGCTCGACAGCGCCCGCCAGGATCTTGCGCGCATGGAGGCGCTGGCGCGGGCCGCTCCTGAAGTTGAAGCCCAGTATCAGGGTCTCGACCGCGATTACGAGGTGCTGCGCAAGAACTACGAGGAGCTGCTGGCCCGTCGCCAGGCTTCGAATATTACCGAAGCGGCGGATACCACCGCCGACAAGGTGCGCCTGCGGATCATCGACCCGCCGCAGATCCCGACGATCCCGGTCGCGCCCAACCGCCTGCTGCTGGTCTCGCTGGTCCTGCTCGCCGGGCTCGGCGCCGCCGCCGGTCTGGCAGTATTGTTAGCCCAGACCGACAGCTCGATCGCCGATCTGGGACAGCTGCGCGAATTCGGCCGGCCGGTGCTGGGCGGCATCTCGGTGGTCACGGCGCCGCGCCAGCGGCACATCTTCTATCCGCAAGCAGTGGGGGTCATGCTGGCGGTTCTGGTTCTGATCGCGGTGTATGGGGGGTTGGCCGCGGAGTTCGCCTCCAACCACAGGATTCTCCTTTGACAATAGATGACAAGCGCTCCCATCTGATCGAGCGGGCGGCGGCGCGTCTGCGCCAAGCCGCCGCCCCGCCGCCCGAGGCAGACCCGGGCGCCGGTGCGGCGCGGGAAAGGGCGGGCCTGCATTCCGTCTTTGCGCTCGCGCCGAAGCCGGACCTGTTCGAGGGCAGGAACCGTCCGGCCGTCATCGAGACTGCGACCTTGGCAAAGGCCGGTTTGATCGATGCGGATCGCCAGGGCGCCCGCGTCGTCGAAGAGCTGCGCATCGCGCAAAACAATCTCCTGCGCTACGCGCTCGGCGAACCCGGAGCCCCCGCGGCCCGCTCTGGCAATCTTGTGATGATTACGAGCGCCCTCGCAAAGGAAGGAAAGAGCTTCATCGCGCTCAATCTGGCCGCGGGTATCGCGCGTCAAGCCGAGCGGCGCGTTCTGCTGATCGATACCGATGCAAGGCCGGGTTCTCTGGGGCGGATGTTCGGGCTGGGAATGGCTCCCGGTCTGCTCGATCTGACGCGGGGCGGCGCGCGCGATCTCGAAGATTTGGCCGTTCCCACCGCATGCGAAAATCTCGAATTTCTGCCGTTGGGGAACGGCGGCGGCGAGGCGCTGCCGCGGGCGCGCATCGCCGAGCGCATCGCCGAGATCGGACGCCGCTACAGCGAGCATCTGATCATGCTCGACACCGCGCCCTGTTTGGCGAGCAGCGATCCCCATGCGCTTGCCCCGATCGTCGGGCAGACCGTGTTCGTCATCGCGGCGGGGTTCACGCAGCAGGCCGACATCGAGGCCGCGCTCGATCTCGTGCAGACATGTCCCGTCGTCTCGTTGCTGCTGAACAAGATCAGGTCCTGGAACGGGCATTCGTTTGGCTCATATGGGCATCCGGCGGTGCAGGGCTGATGCCAAGCCGGTGACGATGCCGCATGCCGCCTCGCGGTGGTGCCGGGCGGCCGCAGCGGGAGGCTTGGCCTGCTGGCTTGTGGCGCAGCCGGCGGCTCCGGTCCTTGCCGACTGGACCATTACGCCGCAGATCGGCGGCCAGGAGGCTTATACCGACAATGTCCTCCTGACGCCGACAAACCGGCGCTCCGATCTGATCACAACGCTCTCGCCGAGCCTGTCGATCAACGGTGCGAGCGCCCGTCTGGAAGGCAGTTTCAATTATTCCCCGACAGCCTATCTCTACGCCCTGACCCCCGCTCTGAACGCGGTCGGCCAGAATCTCTACGCCAACGGCACCGCCACGCTGGTCCCGGATCTTTTCTTCCTCGATGCGCACGGCTATGCCAGCCTGCAGCCGACCAGCCCGGGGTTTGCGACCGCCGGACTGACCGCCGCTCCGCCCGCGCTCGGCGCGAATTTCGGCGGCATCGGCACCGGCGTATCGACGGCCATACCGACCTCCCAGTTGACCCAGGTCACGGGCTTTGACGCCTCTCCCTATCTGGTGCGGCGCTTTGACGGTTTCGGCTCGGCCGAACTGCGCTACACCGTCAGCGACACCAATTTCAGCGGGGCTCGCAGCAATCCGTTTGCGCCGCCCGGGTTTGCCGTGCAGAATACCACCGCGCTGACCAATGAGGGCACCGCCGCCTTCCTGACCGGCGAAAATTTCGGTCCGTTTGCCAGCCGGGTCGTGCTCGACGCCGCACAATCGAGCGGCACCGGTGTGCTCCAGGCCAGCCAAGACATCGCCGTCTCCGATTCCGCCTATGCGATCACCCCGCGCCTGTTCGCGCTCGGCTCGCTTGGTTACGAGCACCTCCGCTGGAGCGGCCTGCCGCCGATCCGTATCGACGACGCCATCTGGGGGATCGGCGCCCGGCTGACGCCGCGGCCGCAGGCAAGCCTTACCGTAACCTACGGGCATCGCTACGGCGTCACCGCGCCGTATCTGTCGCTCTATTACGCGCTGACGGCGCGCACCAGCGTGACGGCGACCTATTCCGAGGGGCTCGCCACCACCGCCCAGGAGATCGCGGACAATCTCGCGATCTCCGAGGCCACTGCGACCGGTCGCACGGTCGACGCCCGCACGCTTTTGCCGTTGGCCATCGTCAACCCGGCCTTGGGCCTGCAAAGCGGCCTGTTCCGCATCAGGCAGGTGACCGGGACGGTTTTCTATACTCTGCCGCGCGATCACGTATCGCTGTCGGCCTATCACATCAGCAATGCCCTGGTGGCCCAGAGCGCCCCGGGCCTCGGCATCTCCCAGAACACGACCGGCGGGAATGCGCTATGGACGCGGGATCTCAATCCTCTGACCACGGCCAGTCTGGGGGCCGGATATTCGCATTTCAGTTATCCGACCCAGCCGCAGTTTGCCGAAAACCTTTTGACCGTGGGCGTGTCGGTCAACTATCTGTTGACCCGCTCCCTGACCGGCTGGGCCGGCTACTCCTTCTTTCGTAGAACCTCCCCGCAGCCTCAGCTTCGCCTTTTAGCGAATGTAATTTTTGTAGGACTTAGTAAAGCGTTTTGAGGGTTATTATGTATGCCGAGTACTATAATTTGAAGACTATGCCGTTCCAGCTGACGCCGGATCATCACTTCTTCTTTGAGAGCCGTGAACATAGCCGGGCGATCTCGCATCTCGTGTACGGGCTCGCGCAGGAAGAAGGGTTTGTCGTGATCACCGGGGATATCGGGGCCGGCAAGACGATGCTGGTCGAACGGTTGTGGTCGCAATTGGACGAAAGCCGCTACTTGGCCACCCGCATCCTGACGACGCAGATCTCGGGAGAGGATCTGCTCAAAATGGTCGCCCGCGGCTTTGCCGCCGCCCTCGTCCCCGATGCCAAGCAGGGGGATGACCTGCTCCGTATGGTCGCCCGCGGCTTCGGCATGCGCCTTGATACCATCGACAAATCGGCACTGCTGTGGCTGCTGGAGCGGCTCTTTGCCGAACGGCACAGCCTGGGCAAGCGTTGCCTGTTGATCATCGACGAGGCCCAGAACCTGCCGTTTCCCGCCCTGGAAGAATTGCGCATGCTGTCGAATATCACGATTGCCGGGCGGGCGCCGTTCCAGGGCGTGCTGCTCGGTCAACCCCAATTCCGTCAAATGCTGGCGGATGCGGCGCTCGAGCAATTGCGGCAGCGGGTCATCGCCTCCTACCATCTGGGCCCGCTGAGCCAGGAAGACACGCGCAATTACATAAGGCATCGACTCAACACCGCCGGATGGACCGGAAACCCCTCCTTCAGCGATGCGGCGTTCGCCGCAATCCATCGCCATTCAGGAGGAATTCCTAGAAAAATCAATACGTTATGCTCCCGTCTCCTGCTTTTCGGGTATCTTGAGGAGAGAGGGCATATCGACGAGGCGATCGTCGAGGAAGTGGCCGAGGAATTGCGGCGCGATCTCGCCGCCGGCTTGCCGGCGCCCGGTGCGGGGGGCGCCCCGAACGGCGAGCTGCGCGAGGCGGTCGAGCAAAGGCTGTTTTCGCTCGAAGCGGCGGTAAGCCGCCACGACAAGGTCATCAAGCGCGCCCTCGAGATCGCCGCCCGGCTGCTGGAAGGCAGGGGGTGAGGGCCGTGACGACGCCCGGCGCCGATCTCTCCTCCTCCCGACCGCAAGCGGCCGGGATCAGAAACGCCATGACCGTCGACGTCGAGGATTATTTCCAGGTCGAAGCCTTTGCCGCCCGCATTCCACGCGCCTGTTGGGAGGGCATTCCGCGGCGGATCGAGGTCAATGTCGACCGGTTGCTGGAATTGTTTGCGGCAGCCGGGGTCGGCGCGACGTTCTTCACGCTGGGCTGGATCGCCGAGCGCCATCCGCAGATGGTGCGTCGCATCGCGGCGGCCGGTCACGAGGTGGCAAGCCACGGCTACGACCACAGGCGCGCCGACCGCCTCGACCCGCCCGGCTTTCGCCGCGATGTTCGCCGGGCCAAGGACATCCTCGAACAGATCGTCGCCCGCCCGGTCCTCGGATATCGGGCGCCGACCTTCTCGCTCGGCCTGCGCAGCCTGTGGGCCTACCAGATCCTCGAGGAGGAAGGCTATCGCTACAGTTCGAGCCTCTATCCGATCCGCCATGATCTCTACGGCGATGTCGCCGCGCCGCGGGCGCCGTTCCGTCCGACCGGCGGCGGCCTGTGGGAGATGCCGCTGACGACGCGCCGCCTGTGCGGACAAAATCTTCCCTGCGCCGGCGGCGGCTATTTCCGGCTGCTGCCTTACCGGCTGTCGCGATGGAACCTGGCCGCGGTCAACGCCGTCGAAGCCCGCCCCTGCATCTTCTATCTGCATCCCTGGGAAATCGATGCGGCGCAGCCGCGCCTCGCCGGGATCGGCATGCGCGCGCGGCTGCGCCATTACACGAATCTGACGGCGATGCCGGCGCGCCTGGGTCGGCTCGTCCGCGATTTTCGCTGGGGGCGTATGGATGAGGTGTTTGCGGACCATCTCCGCGCTCCGGCCGCGCCATCGGCGGCGAGCGGGTGACGGGTGCAAGCCATGGGCGTGACCGTCCGCGCGCTCGATCCCGCGCATGAAGAAGCCTGGGATCGCTACGTCATGGCCTCGCCGGAGGGCACCTTTTTCCATCTTGCCGGTTGGCGCCATGTGATCGAGCGCGCCTTTCGCCATCGCACCCATTATCTGCTGGCCGAGCGCGACGGCGCGATCACCGGCGTGCTCCCGCTCGTCCATATGAGGAGCCGGCTGTTCGGCAACGGACTCGTTTCCGTGCCGTTTTGCGTCTATGGCGGTCCGATCGCCTGCGATGCCGCAAGCCTGGAGGGGTTGCTCGCGCACTGTCTCGATCTGATGCGGCGGCTCGAAGTCGATGTCGTGGAGTTCCGCAGCCGGCAGCCGGCGGCGCTGGAATGGCCGACGCGCTGCGATCTCTACGCCACGTTCCGCCGGCCCCTTGCCGCTGATGAGGCGGCGAATCTGAAAGCGATCCCCCGCAAGCAGCGGGCGGTGGTCCGCAAAGGCATCGCCAACGGCCTCAGATCCCGCATCGATCAGAACGCCGACGGCTTTCACCGCCTCTATGCGGAAAGCGTGCGCAATCTCGGCACTCCGGTCTTCTCGCGCCGGTATTTTCGGATGCTCATCGAATGTTTTCGCGATCGCTGCGACATCCTGACGGTGGAGGACGACGGCAAGGCGATCGCGGCCGTGCTGAGCTTCTATTTTCGCGATGAAGTCCTGCCCTACTATGCCGGAGGCGGCAAACACGCCCGCCAGCGCGCCGCCCACGATTTTATGTATTGGGAGCTGATGCGGCACGCCGTCGCCCGCGGCTTCCGCATATTCGATTTCGGCAGAAGCAAGTTCGGTACGGGTTCGTTCGATTTCAAGAAGAATTGGGGTTTCACTCCGGAACCCCTGCATTACCAGTACCAAGTCCGGCCCGGGCGGACCATCCCCGACAACAATCCGCTCAACCCGAAATACCGGCTCCTGATCGCGGCCTGGAAAAGGCTGCCGCTTGCCGTCGCGAACCTGCTGGGACCGCCGATCGTGCGCGGTATCGGCTGAATGGGCGAGGGGATGATGCCGGACCTGCTGTTTTTATGCCATCGCCCGCCCTATCCGCCCGACAAGGGAGAAAAGATCCGGGCCTGGCACGTGCTGAACCGTCTTGCGCGCACGCATCGGGTGCATCTCGGCTGTCTTGCCGATGAACCGGTCGACGAGGTTCTGAGGGCCAAGCTTGCCGGCGTGTGCGCCAGCGTCGGCTGCTTCGCGGTGCGTCCGCTCCTGCAAAAGTTCCGCGCGCTTGCGGGTCTGCGGCCGGGGCGGCCGCTGACCCTCGATTTCTTTTACAGCGCCGGCCTGGCCCGCTGGATCGACGAGCGTTTCGCGCGCTGTCCGATCGATCGCCTGTACGTCTTCTCTTCCGGCATGGCGGCCTATGCCTTCGGGCGGCGCGCCGCCATCCGGGTTCTCGACATGGTCGATGTCGATTCCGAGAAATGGCGGGCCTACGCCGCCCATCATCGCTGGCCCTTGCGGGCCCTCTACCGGCGCGAGGCCGATCTGCTGTTCGCGTTCGAGCGTCGCGCCGTATTGGAATTCGATCGCACGCTGTTTGTCTCCGAGGCCGAATTACGCCATTTCGTCGCGCTCGCGCCGGATTGCGGCGAGCGTCTCGGCTGGCTCGAAAACGGGGTCGATTTGGAGCGGTTCTCGCCGGTGCGGCCCTATCCCTGCCCTTACCCGGAGGGCGCTCCCAATCTCGTGTTCACCGGCACGATGGATTACTGGCCGAACGTCGATGCCGTGGTGTGGTTTGCCGAACAGGTCATGCCCCGGCTGCGGCGGGAGCGGCCGGAGGTCCGGTTCCATATTGTCGGCGCCAATCCCGCTCCCCGGGTCCTGCGGCTGGGCGAGAGCCCGGGGATCCATATCACGCGCCGGGTCCTCGACGTGCGACCATACCTTGCCCACGCCGATGTCGCGGTGGCCCCGCTGCGGATCGCGCGCGGCATTCAGAACAAGGTGCTGGAGGCGATGGCGATGGCGCGGCCGGTCGTCGCCACGCCGGCCGCATTCGAGGGCATACGCGCCGTGCCGGGCAGGGATCTGCTCGTCTGTGCCGGGGCGGAAGAGATGGCGCGGCGGATCATCGAGATCCTCGACGGCCGGCATCCGCAGTTGCGCGCCGCCGCGCGCCGGGCGGTCGCACGCAATCACGACTGGTTGCGCACATTGCAAGGCCTGGACGAATTGTTCCCGGCCGAGCCGCACGGGCAGGCGTCCCGCGCCCTGGCAAGGCCGACGGCATGAGAGGATATTCCTTCTCCCTGGCCGCCGAGGATCCCGGCAGCGCCGTCCGGCGCCGCTGGCTTGTCGCCGCCGCCGCTCTTGCCGTCGGGCTGGTGCCGCTCGCGCTGATGTTTCGCGGCGAAGCGGCGGCGGCGGTTCGGGTCTGGATCGATTCGACCGCTTACAACCATTGCTTCCTGGTCTTGCCGGTCGCGGCCTATCTTCTCTGGGAGCGGCGGCAGGTATTGGCGGCGCTGTCGCCGCAACCGGCGCCGTGGCTGGCATTGGCGGCGGTCCCAGCGGGGCTTTGCTGGCTTCTCGCCGAACGCGCCGGCATCTGGGAGGCGCGCCAGCTTCTCGCGATGAGCCTGGTCCAGATCCTGCTGCTGGCGGTTCTCGGTCCGCGCTGCTGGCGCGCCCTGTCGGCGCCGCTGCTCTATCTGTTTTTTCTGGTCCCGGTCGGCGGGTTTCTGGTTCCTGCCTTACAGAATTTCACGGCGCATTTCATGGCCGCCGGGCTCGACATATTGAGGATCCCGAATTATTCCACCGGCGTTACGATCGAGATTCCCGAAGGGACGTTCTACGTCGCCGAGGCCTGCGCCGGCCTGCGCTTTCTGGTCGCCTCGGTGGCGTTCGGAGTTCTCTACGGCTGCGTGATGTATACCAGCCCGTTGCGCCGCCTCCTGTTCGCCGCGCTGTCCCTGGTCGTGCCGGTCATCGCCAACGGCTTTCGCGCGCTCGGCCTTGTCGTCCTCGCCCATCTTCTCGGGAACGCGGCCGCCGTGGAAACCGACCATGTGCTCTACGGCTGGCTGTTTTTCTCGATCGTCACCTTCGTGCTGATCCTCGTCGGGCTGCCCTTTCGGCAAACGCCCCGCCCCATCGCTCCGGTCGACGCCGCAACCGCGGGCCCGCACCATCGCGACCCGCTCGCCGTGCTCGCCGGCATCGCCGCCGCCGCGGTGATCCTGTGCGTCGCCGCCCCGCGGCTGCTTGCCGATCGCCTTGACAGCTTGACCGTGCCGGCAATATCCGGGGCTGGGCCCCGGCTCCCAAACCTGCCCGGTTGCACGGCGCTCCCGCCGCCGTCCCGACCCCCCGTCACGGTTGCGGCGGCCGCTGCGGGCCTCGAGCAGACGCGCGCCTATCGCTGCGCCGGCGACACCTTCCTCGTCGCTTGGCATCGCTATCCGCCCCGCATCTCGGCGCGCCCCCTGTTCAAGCCGCCGCAACCGCAGGCCGGATGGCGCCGGTCGCAGGCGGCGGCCGTGCGCGGTCTCGACATCGACGCCGGCGGCGCGGTCCAGCATTGGCGGATCGCCGAATTCGGCCGCGACGCGCGCTATGCCGCCATCGCTACGGCGCTCTGGATCGCCGGCCGGCCGGCCGGCAACACGATCGCAAGCCGCCTGCGCCAGGCCGTCAACGCGCTCAGCCCCGCGCCGCTCTCGCCGGCGGCCGTGATCGTGAGCTATACCACGACGCAGGGGGCGGCGCGCGGCCGCCGCGCTCTGGAGCGTTTCCTCGCCGGCGCGGCCCCCGCCTTCGCGCGCCTTGCAGGATGATCAAGGCCGCCGCCCGCCCCCTCGGCTGCCGGCGATAGCGGCGCAGAGCACGCGGTGAAACGCCTCCACCATCGCGTCGATCCGGAAGACCTCTTCGGCGCGCCGCCGATTGTCGCGCCCCAGCCGGCGGCGCAGGCCCTCGTCGGTGCAAAGGGTCGCCAGCGCCCGCGCCAGCCGGTCCGGATCCTCGCGCGGCACGACAAACGGCCGGTTGTCCTCGGCCACCATCAAAGCGATGTCGCCGACGTCGGTGGCAAGGACGGGAAGCCGCGCGGCCATCGCCTCGAGAACGGCGTAAGGCATCTGTTCGGTATCCGAGGTGATGGCCAGCACGTCGAAGGCTCCCATGACCGCTTCCGATCGCGGCACGTGGCCGGTAAACGTCACCCGGGCCGCGATGTTCAGGCGAGCGGCCAGAGCTTCGAGCCCGGCGCGCTCGGGCCCCTCGCCGCAGATGATCAGGCGGGCCGGGAGCTGCCCATCGGCAATCCGGGCGAAGGCCTGCAGCAGGCGGGCTATGTTCTTTTCCCGCCGCAGCGGCGAGAACGACCCGATGATGCACTCGCCGTCGCGGCGGGAAAAGAAGGGCTCGCCGGTGCGGCCGAGAGCGTCGAAACGGGCGGGATCGATCCCGTTCGGGATATAATGCACCCGCCGCGGATCGAGCCGCCACAGATCGACCGCGATCGCGGCCAGTTTTCGCGACGGGACCACGAGGGCCGAGCGGCGCAGGAAAACGGAGCGCATCCAGATCCGGCGCCGCTTTTGACGGTCGGCCTCGTCCGCGCCAAAGCCGTCTTCGAAGTGGATATGGGGGCGGCCGAGCCACACCCGATTGACCGCCGCCCATTCGCTCGCACCCCAATTGTAGGTGATCAGGGCGTCGGCTGCGGCCTCCTTGCTCACTCTCGCGATCCGGCGCAGACGCGCGAGCGGGGCCGCGGGCGGCAGCGGGAGGAGGGCGCAATCGAGATCGCGATCGAGCAGCGTCATCGCCTCTTGCCGCCCGTCGAGACTGATCAGCAGATGGCGAAATCCGCGCCCGAGCCGGTTGGCGATGGTCGCAAACCGGGTCTGTTGACCGCCGATTGAAAAACTCGGAAAGACGTGCAGCAGCTTTGGTGCCCGCGCGCTCATAATCGCTCCGGGGACGTCTTCACCGCGGGTGTGCGCGCCGGCGGGCGCCCGCTCCGCTGTCATTGATCAACCGGCGGTGGCTCCGATGACGCGCCCGGCTCGGCTCGAGATCAGCCTCTGCAAAGTCGTCGATTTCGAAGCGCTGGCGGAGCTGTGGCGGGATTTGGAGCGGCGCGCCGACGGATCGTTTTTTCAGAGCTGGGCGTGGACGGGCTGCCGCGCGGCGGAGCGGTTTTGCGATCCGCTGCTGCTCACCGCGCGCGAGGGCGGCGTCACGATCGCGGCGGCGCTGTTCAACAGGCGCTCGCGGCCTTTGCGGCCGCCGGCATTGTGGCTGGGCGAAAGTGGTGCCCGGCGATACGACGACATCTTCATCGAGCATAACGGCATTCTGATCGAGCGCGGCCGCCCCCGCTCGCTGCTCGCGCTGTGCTTGCAGGAGGCGATGGACGGGGCGATCGGCGCCGCTCGGTGGCCGCGCCGGCGGCGGCGCCTTGTCATCAGCGGCGTCGACGAGGATCACGTCATGGCGGCGCGGGAGCTCGGCGCCGCCGTTCATATCCGGGATATGCGGCCGGCGCCGTTTGTCGATCTCGAAGCCTTGCGCCGCTCGGGCCGGGGCGCTCTCGACAACGCGAGTCGCAACACGCGCTACCAGATCCGCCGGTCCGAGCGCCGCTATCGGGCGCTCGGACCGCTCGTCATCCGCCGCGCCGGCAGCCTTGCGCAGGCGCAGGATTTTCTGAGCGGGCTGCGCCGGCTGCATCAGGCCAGCTGGACCGGTCGCGGCCGGCCGGGGGCGTTCGCCAACCCGGAGTTCGAGCGCTTTCATCGGACCCTGATCGATCGCAGTTTTGCCGCCGGCGGCACCGACCTGTTGCGGGTGACGGCCGGCGAGCGCGTGGTCGGCTATCTGTACAACCTCTCCTATCGGGGCCATGTTTACGCGTATCAGAGCGGGTTCGACTACAGCCTGGCCGACGGGCAGCGCAAGCCCGGGCTTCTGTGCCATTATCTTGCGATCGAAATGTATCGCGCCGAAGGCGCCCGCCGTTACGATTTTTTGGCCGGCGCCGATCGCTACAAGCTCAGCCTCGCCACCGGTTCGGTCGATCTGCATTGGCTGGAAATCGGGCACGGGGGCGGGCTCGCGCCCGCCGCCGCCGCGCTCGCCGCTCGCCTATTGCGCCGGTTGCCCGGGATTTGACAATAGGTCGGCCGGGATCGCCGGCGGCTTGGGCGGGGTCAAAATGTTTAATCATGACGTAGCGATCTTAAAAAAGATGGCCCGGCGGCGTGGTTGCGCGTTATAACCGGCGTTGGTAGACCACAGCTTATCGAAAGCCGGAGCGGATCGGCACGGGCGGGAAGAAGGCACCTGGCGCGATGATCCCCGATCCTCTCACCTCAGGGCGGCTGTTCTGGACTTGGCGGCGGGGGTCCGCGCCCGCCCACATCGAGAGATCTTATAAGAACAGGCTTTCCTGGCGCCTCTCGCTCCTCGTCATCCTCGTTCTCTCGCTCGGGCTGTGGGCGGCGATCTGGGAAGGCATAGCCGCCCTGGTGCGCGGCCGGTGATAGGGGGCAGGAGGCGAGCCCGGCTCCCGTCCGGGAACGGGCGGCGGATCGCCGCCGGCTTGCTGGCCGCCGGCCTGCTGCTGCCGGCGATGGCCGAGGCCCCCGGGGCCGCGACGTTTCGTTTCCGCATCGGTGACTGGGTCACCGAATGTCAGGGCTCCGGCATTGCCGGGTGCTCGATTACCGGCCTCTTCGAGCAGTCGAACTTGGATGGCCGCAGCGGCTCGTTCGCGCTCGTGGTCATGGTCGGGAGCCGCCAATTGGCCGTGGTCGGCACGCCCCGCCCGCTGCGCGCCAGGTTGCAGATCGACAAAAACAACCCGGCCGCGTGCGCCGGCGCGCGCTATTGCGTCTTTCCCGGCCGCGAGGCCCGCCGGGCCATCGGCGAATTGGGCGCCGGATCCCTCGTGCTCATCGATGTCTATACCGCCAAAGACGTCTTCCATTCCAGTCTGAGCGCCTTCGGCTATCAGGCCAGCCTCGCCAAATTGCAGGCCGAAGGCTATGCGGTTCCGACAAGTTAGGGAAAAGCCGATCCGGCCGCCCGTGTTAAGGATTGGGGCACGCGCTTGCAGCCGAAAGCTCGGCTCCGACGCCGAGGCCGCCAACCCCGTAATTGACGCCCGGCGCCGTGCAGGGCCGATTGGCCTCGGGCGAGATCACCAGCACGTTGCCGCGATAGTCGATCCCGACGCGGACGCGACGGCCGTCCTTCATCGCATCGGCCTGCCACACCCAGACCGAGTTCGGATCCGCCTCGATGGCGCCGAGCCGGCTATAGCCCTCGCTGCGCAACAGGGTTTGCACCTCGGCTTTGTCGAGACCGCTCTGCTGCCGGGCGGCGGCTTCGGCGGGATTGACCGGCCGTTCGGCCGGCGGCGGGCTGCTCGGGTATCGCGTCGTCGGATAATGTGCGGTCGGATATTGCGTCGTCGGATAATGCAGGGACGGATAATCCGGCGCCTGCGCCCAAGCCGGAGCGGCGGCAAGGGCGATCAGCAAGAAGGGCATCTGCCAGTGCGTCGACGGCCCCCTGCGGCCGCGGCGAATCGCCGTCATGGCGCGCTCCCTTCCGGGAAACCTGCAAGGTCGCTGGTGGGCGCGAGAGGGATTGAACCTCTGACCCCACCCGTGTGAAGGGTGTGCTCTCCCGCTGAGCTACGCGCCCGCCGGGGCGCATTAAGGGGGTCGGCCTGCGGCCTGTCAAGCCGACTCCTCGCGTGAGGAAGGCCGCTGTGCAAGCGTTTAACGGGAGCGGCATGGCCCATCCTTGAGTTGATGCCATGGCGGATCCATTTTGCAGCAATCGCCTGCCGGCGATCCGCGGTGGCATAGGGGTCTTGCCGTTGCGTCGACATTGCCGATGAGCCGATCATGTCACACTTCCGCTTCGCTGCTGTGATCCTCGCCGCCGGCGGCGGCACCCGCATGAATTCCGCGCTGCCCAAGGTCATGCACAAGATCGCCGGGCGGCCGATGATCCTGCATCTGCTGGCCGCGCTCGAGCCGCTGCGGCCGGCCGAGACCGTCGTCGTCCTCGCGCCGGGAATGGCGGAGGTCGCGCGCGCCGTCGCCCCGGCATGCTGCGTCGTGCAGGATCCGCCGCAGGGCACCGGCGACGCGGTGCGCGCGGCATGCCCCGTCCTCGCCTCCCGGCTTGTCCCGGCGGGCGATATCGCCGAGGTGTTGGTGCTCTACGGCGACACGCCGCTGCTCGAAAGCGAGAGCCTGTCCCGCCTTCTGCGCGCGCGCCGCGACAGCGGCGCGACGGTCGCCGCCGCCGGCATGCGCCCGGCCGATCCCGGGCCCTATGGCCGCCATGTGCTCGGCCCCGGCGGCATGCTCGAACAGATCATCGAGGCGGCCGACGCCGGCGCTCCGGAGGCGGCGAGCGGTCTGTACAACGGCGGCATCATGGCGATCGACGGGCGCTGGCTTTTTGCCCTTATCGACGCTCTCGACCGCAACAACAGCAAGGGCGAGTTCTATCTGACCGACATTGTCCGCGCGGCCCGACAAAAGGGATTGCCGTGTCGGGCCGTCGAGTTGCCGGCCGAGCAGCTGGTCGGCGTCAACACGCGCGCCGAACTTGCCGCCGCCGAGGCGCTGATGCAGCGCCGGCTGCGCGCGCGCGCGATGGCGGCGGGGGCCACGCTGGTCGCGCCGGAGACGGTGTTTCTCTGTGCCGATACGCGGCTTGGCCGCGACGTCGTCGTCGAGCCCCATGTCGTCTTCGGCCCCGGCGTCACGGTCGGCGAAGGGGCGCAGATCCGCGCCTTTTCGCATCTCGAAGGGGCGCAGATCGGCAGGGGCGCCGTGATCGGCCCGTTCGCCCGGCTGCGTCCGGGGTCGGACCTGGAAGAGGAGGTGCATATCGGCAATTTCGTCGAGGTCAAGGCGGCCCGCCTCGGCAGGGGCGTCAAGGCCAACCACCTCTCCTATCTCGGCGATGCCGAAATCGGCGCCGGCACGAATATCGGCGCCGGCACGATCACCTGCAATTACGACGGCTTTAGCAAATTCCGCACGCTGATCGGCGAGCACGCCTTCATCGGCTCGAACACGGCGTTGGTGGCGCCGGTACGGGTCGGCGCCGGCGCGATCGTCGCCGCCGGCAGCGTCATCACCCGGGACGTGCCGGCGGAGGCGCTCGCGATCGCGCGCGGCCGCCAGGTCGACAAGCCCGGGCGCGCGGCGGCGCTGCGCGCCCAGCGCAGGGAGAAGGGCTGATGTGCGGCATCATCGGGATCATCGCCCGGGAGGCGGTGGCGCCGCGCCTGATCGAGGGGCTGCGCCGGCTCGAATATCGCGGTTACGACTCGGCCGGCATCGCCACTCTTGTCGACGGCCGCATCGAATGCCGTCGCGCCGAAGGCAAGCTCGACAACCTCGTCAAGCGCCTTGCGCAGGAGCCGGTGCAAGGCGTGATCGGCATCGGCCATACGCGCTGGGCGACGCACGGTCTGCCGATCGAGAAGAACGCGCACCCGATCGCCACCGATCGGGTTGCCGTGGTCCATAATGGCATTATTGAAAACTATCAGGCGCTGCGTCGCGAGCTGAGCGAGCTCGGCCACCGCTTCCACACCGACACCGACACCGAGGCGGTGGCGATCCTTGCCACCCATTACCTGGCGCAAGGCCTGTCGCCGGCGGCGGCGGTGGCGCGCGCATTGCCGCGGCTGGAAGGCGCCTTTGCGCTCGCCTTCCTGTTTGCCGGCCAGCACGATCTGCTGATCTGCGCCCGCCGGGGACCGCCGCTGGCCATCGGCTATGGCGAGGGCGAGATGGTCATCGGCTCGGACGCGCTGGCGCTGGCGCCGCTGGCGCGCCGCATCGCCTATCTCGAGGAAGGCGACTGGGCAATCGTGACCTCGAAGGGCGTCACGATCTTCGACCGCAACAATGCCGAGACCGGCCGCCGCATCTACGACACCGCCCTGTCGGGCGCCCTGATCGGCAAGGGCAATTACCGCCATTTCATGCAGAAGGAAATCTTCGAGCAGCCGGCGGTCATCGGCGATACATTGAACGCCCTGATCAACCCGACGACGCGCACCGTGCATCTGCCGCCGCTGCCCTTCGCGCTGTCCGATCTCGAGCGGATCGCGATCGTCGCCTGCGGCACCTCCTATCATGCCGGTCTTGTGGCCAAGCACTGGCTCGAGCGCCTCGCGCGCCTGTCGGTCGAAGTCGACATCGCTTCGGAATTCCGTTATCGCGCGCCGGCGATGCCCCGGGGCGGGGCGGCGATCTTGATCTCGCAATCGGGAGAGACCGCAGACACGCTGGCGGCGTTGCGCTATGCGCGCGAAGAGCGGCAGAAAATCATCGCGGTCGTCAATCAGCCGGAAAGCTCGATTGCGCGCGAGGCCGATGTGGTATTGCCGACCCTGGCCGGACCCGAGATCGGCGTCGCCGCGACCAAGGCGTTCACGACCCAACTCGCCGTGCTCGCCTGCTTTACGCTGGCGCTGGCGCGCGCCCGCGGCGCGATCGATAGGGCGCGCGAGAGAGCGCTCGCCGGAGCGCTGACCGAAGTGGCCTCGCGGGTCAGTGAAGTGTTAAACCATGACGAGCGCATCCGCGCGATCGCGGCCGCGATCGCCGAGGCGCGCGACGTGCTCTATCTGGGGCGCGGTACCGCCTATCCGCTGGCCCTCGAAGGCGCCCTCAAGCTCAAGGAGATCTCCTACATCCACGCCGAAGGCTACGCCGCCGGCGAGATGAAGCACGGGCCGATCGCCCTGATCGACGAAAGCGTGCCGGTCATCGTGTTGGCGCCCAACGACGATCTCTTCGAAAAGACGTTGTCGAATGTCGAAGAGGTCATGGCGCGCGGCGGCCGCGTCGTCATGGTTTCGGATGCGGCCGGAATTGCGCGCCTCTCGGGGCGGCTCTTCCACGGCATTGCGGTGCCCCCGTGCGACCCGTTCGTCGCCCCTCTGCTCTACGCGATCCCAATCCAGCTGCTGGCCTATCACGTGGCGGTTCTCAAAGGCACCGATATCGACCAGCCGCGCAATCTCGCCAAAAGCGTCACGGTGGAATAGCGCCGCCGCACTATCTTTCTAGTGAAGGCGCAGCAGGTAGTAGGCGCAGCCGATCCATTCGTGCAGGGCGAAGTAGCTCATCCGCCAAGCCGATACCTGCGGCAGGAAAGCGTGCCAGGCGAGGGCGGGGGGCGGATCAAGGCGCGTCGGCGCGGCGGTAACGGTGACGGGGAGCGCGGAGAAGGCGATCAGGCTGCGCCGCATGTGCCACGCTTGGGTGACGAGATAGATCGCGCCGATATGGTGCCGCTGCAGGATGGCTGTCGAGAAGCGCGCGTTCTGCCACGTGTCCTTGGCCGCCGTCTCGAGCCAGGTAGCGGAAACGCCGAAATCTTCTTTGAGGCTTCTGGCCATCAATTGTGCGACCGCAGGTTCGCCCGGGCGTTGCGGACCGCCGGTCACCAGGATCGGGAGTCCGAGCTGGCGCGCCAGGCGGGCGCCGGCGCGCAGGCGTTCGAGGGTCAGAGCGCCGACCGAGATTGCGCCGTGCGCGCCGCGCGCGACGTCGCCGCCGAGAATGACGATCGCGCCCGGCCTGTCGCCGGGCGGCGGGACGAGCGGCAGCCCCGCCTCGAGCGGCGCGATCAGAAGCCGCGCCGTGATCGGCAATGCGAGAACAAGCAGGCCCGCCACCGCGAGCACCACCAGGGCCCGGCCGAGCGCGCGCCGGCGGCGCGCGATCAGCCCTCCGGCGACGGCAAGGAACGGCAGGCTGGCCGGCGGGATCAGGAATTCGACAACGCCGTGGACAACGCTCAGCACGGCGTCACCACGCGCGCGGCGGCATGCCGGTCACAGGCTCCAATAATGGATATGGTCCGGAACTTCGCCGCGCGGGATCGCCGATTTGACGTCGATAAAAACCCCGCCCGGGACGAGAGCGTCAAAGAGCCTGCGCCATCCGGCCTCGCGGATCACCCGATGCGGAACCGCCAGGATCAACCCGTCGAGCCGCTCGAAGGCGGCCAGCGGCACGAGATCGAGGCCATAATGAAGGCCGGCCTCGGCCGGATCGACGAGCGGATCGGCGATCATCGCGCGGATGCCGAACTGGCGAAGCTCGGCGACGATGTCGGGGACGCGGCTGTTGCGCAGATCGCGCACATTCTCCTTGAAGGCAAGGCCGACGATGCCGACCCTGGCCGCCTTTACCGGCCGTTCCGCCGCGATCAGCATCTTGATCAGGCGCTGGCCGATGAAAGCCCCCATGCTGTCGTTGATGCGGCGCCCCGACAGGATGATTTGCGGGTGATAGCCGGCCGCTTCCGCCCGCGCCGTCAGGTAATAGGGATCGACGCCGATGCAGTGACCCCCGACCAGCCCCGGCGTGAACGGCAGGAAATTCCATTTCGTGGCCGCCGCCGCCAAGACGTCCCGGGTCGGGATCGCGAGGCGGTCGAAGATGATCGCCAATTCATTCATCAATGCGATATTGAGGTCGCGCTGGGTGTTCTCGATGACTTTTGCCGCCTCGGCGACTTCGATCGAGGACGCCCGATGGATCCCGGCCGGTACGATGCGCCGGTAGATCGCCGCGATGCGGTTCGTCGTCTCCTCGTCTTCGCCGGCAACGATTTTGACGATCGTCTCAAGCCGGTGATGCGGGTCGCCGGGATTGATCCGCTCCGGCGAATAGCCGAGCTTGAAGTCGACGCCCTGCCTGAGACCGGAAGCGCGGGCGAGCAGCGGTCCGCAAACCTCGCGCGTGAGCCCGGGATAGACGGTCGACTCGAAGACCACGACCGCGCCCGCCGTCAGCCGCGGTCCGATCAGCGCGCAGGCGCTTTCGAGCGCCGACAGGTCGGGCCGGCGGGTGCGATCGATCGGCGTCGGCACGGTGACGACAAAAAAGCTCGCCGCCGCAAGCCTGTCGGGATCGTCGGTCAGGATCAGCCGGGTGGCGGCCAGCTCGGCCGCGCCGACTTCGCCGGTGCCGTCGATGCCGGCGCGCAGCGCGGCGATCCGCTCCTTTGCGATGTCGAAGCCGATGACCGGCTCGAACCGCTTCGCCAGGGCGATGGCGACCGGCAGCCCGACATAGCCCAGCCCGATGACCGCAAACCCGCGCTCCATCGGCCGATCACGAAGCCTGCTGGTCGCGATAATCCCGATACCAGCGCACAAACTCGGCCACCCCCGCCGCGACCGGCGTGTGCGGCCGGGTGCCGATCAGGGCCTCGAGCAGTTTGGTCGACGCCGCCGTTTTCGGCACGTCGCCGCGCTGCGCCTCGCAGTAATGGCGCCGGGCCCGGCGGCCGAGCGCGCTTTCGATCGCCTCCACAAAGGCCAGCAGGGAGACCGGGTTGCCGCCGCCGATATTGACGATCCGGAACGGCGCCGCAGGGCTCAGCGAATCCTCGGGAGCCACCTTCTGCCCGACGACCGGAACCTTGTCGACAAGGCGCACGACGATCTCGACGAGATCGTCGATATAGGTGAAATCGCGCTCCATCCGCCCGAAATTGTAGATTTCGATCGGGCGGTCGGCGAGGATGTTTTCGACGAATTTGAACAGCGCCATATCAGGCCGGCCCCACGGCCCGTAGGCCGTAAAAAACCGGAAGACCGTGGTCGGGATCTGCCACAGATGGGCATAACAATGCGCCATCAGTTCCGTCGATTTTTTCGACGCGGCATAGAGGGTGAGGGGATGATCCGCCGCTTCGGTTTCGGCAAAGGGCAGGACGGAATTGGCGCCGTAGACCGAACTGGTCGAGGCGATCAGCAGATGCCGCGGCTTGATTGCGCGGCACAGTTCGAGAATGGTGAATGTGCCGACAAGATTGGCGCTGATATAGGCGCGGGGGTTTTCCAGGCTGTAGCGCACGCCGGCCTGGGCGGCCAGGTGAACGACGATATCCGGGGCCGCCCGTGCGGCGATCCGGCTTATCGTCTCGGCGTCTTCGAGCATGGCGCAGTGGGCCTCGAAGCCGGCCATGCTCTCCAACAGGGCGTGGCGCCGCTGTTTGAGGCGGACGTCGTAATAGGGCGTCATGCCGTCGATGCCGGTGACCCGATGACCGTCCGCGAGCAGGCGTCGTGCCAAGTGAAACCCGATAAAACCCGCAGTCCCGGTCACCAAGTAGCGCATTGCCAAGCCGTGCTTTCGATGCTGCAGGCGCCGGGGCGGCCCCCGCCCTCCGGTCCCGTTCCGGCCGCCTGGCCGTGGCCGGCTGGCGACCGTGGAACGGTGCAGGACCGGGTGCATAAAAATGGTCGGAGTGAGAGGATTTGAACCTCCGGCCCCTGCCGCCCGAAGGCGGTTCCGCGAGTTTGCGGCGGTTTGTAGCAAGCAGCGACGGTTTGCGCAAGGCCGCGGAATCCCTGCGGAAGCCGAGCGGATTGCGCGCGGTGCGGGGGCTGAAGCCGGACGGGATCATCTGGGATCTGAGCGTAACAGGCTTCGCGGCGCGCCGCCAGAGGGGCGAGGCCGTCACCTATCTCGTCTATTACCGCACCGCCGAGGGCCGCCAGCGCTGGCACACGATCGGCCGGCACGGCGCACCCTGGACGCCCGAGGGGGCGCGGCGGGAGGCGCGGCGCGGTTCCTGATCCTGACCGGCTGGCGCAGCGGCGAGGCGCTGGGCTTGCGCTGGGGCGAGATCGATCTCGCCCGCCGCACCGCAACGCTGATCGACACGAAGACCGGGCGCAGCATCAGGCCGCTGTCGCACGCGGCTTGCGCGGTGCTGCACAACCTGCCGCGTGACGATCGCGTGTTCGCCCCGACGCGCCGGAGCGCCGGCGGCCTGCGCTTCAAAAAGTTCTGGCCGCGGATCGCGAAGCTCGCGGGGCTGCCCGCCGAGGTGACGCCGCGCGTGCTGCGGCACAGCTTCGCCAGCCTGGCCGCCGATCTCGGCTATTCCGAGCCGACCATCGGCGCCTTGATCGGTCGCAAGGGGCAGACGGTCACCAGCCGCTATCTGCATTCGGCCGATGCGGCGCTGCCGGCCGCGGCCGATGCGGTGGCGGCCCGCATCCTCGATCTGATGGGCGAGGCCGCCGGCGCCGATGCGGAGCCGACGCAGCGCTGACAAACGGCGGCAAATCCCGTAGAACCCATGCCGCGCCGCTATCCGGCGCCCTTCGTAAGCGCACTGCAATTGGGTGCGCGGCCTGCCGCTCCTCGACCGGCGGCGGGCTTTCCTCGCCATCATGGCCGGACATCACGCGCAATGCGCGCGCGCTGATCGAGACATTGGCCGGCGAGATGCAGCAGCGGCAGGCAATGGCGGCCGGATTGATGTGCTCGGCGCTCGGCAAGGCGCGCGGCCATGCGCTGCGCCTGGCGCTCGTGCTGGAACTGTTGTGGTGGTGCGGCGAGGATGGTCTGGCGCCGCCGCCCGAGCGGATCGGGGAGCGCGCCTTTGCCGCCGCGGGGCTGCTGGTCAACGATTACTTTGTGCCGGTGGCGGAGCGGGTCTATGGCGATGCCGCTACCGCCACGCTGGACCGCGACGCGGCGACCCTCGCCCGCTGGATCATGCGCGAACACCCGGCGGAGGTTCACGTGCGCCAGCTCCAGCGCGAAATCCGGTTGCCGGGATTGCGCACCGCCGACGCGATCCGGGCCGCTGCCGACCGTCTGGTCGAAGCTGATTGGCTGCGACCGCCGCCACCGGCGGTCGGGTTCGGCACCGGCCGGGCACGAGGCGCCTGCGCGATCAACCCTCGGTTGTGGGAGACGGAACCGAGCGCGGCCGCGGACGCCTGCGGCGAACGCGCAGCCATCGTTGAACACGACGGCGCGATCCCGCGCGCATGGGCCGAAGGGTTCGCGCGGCTCGATCCCAACCGGCCGCCCGGCGCCGGCTGAGGCGCCCCGGCCGCGTGCTGCCGTGGCGCCGGCAAATCTGATGAATGGCAGATTATGCGACTGCGGGCGCACTTCTCTTGTGAGCGCTCCGTACCAGATGTTGATCACAGCGCGGCGAACCGGGACATGCGAAGCAGCTCAACCGTAGACAATCTGGTTCTTGAGTAGTGCCCCCTTTTTCAGAAGAGTCACAAACGCCCAGATCAGTGAATCAAGAACCTTTTCGTCCGTGTAATGTTTTGGTCTGAGTCGAAGGCGAAGTTCTTGTATCGCCTCCGCCAAGAGTCCGTTCTTCAGGACACGTGCATACTCTCGAATTAGGAAGTCGTGGAAAGCCACGAGTTTGGTGAGCCGCTGTTCAAACTCTCCAGTAGGTATAGGAAAAAAAAAGAATGCGGTAACTTCCGAACTGTATATCGGAAGGTATCGATTCGTCATGTGCAGTAGTTTAGTGGCGAATGAAAAATCAAGTCTTTGCTTGCCATCGTGACGAATAGACGAATTATACAGAATATCAACGACATTTCTAAGTGTCAGTTTTTGCGTGGCGGCGATATTCAAGGTATCGAAGTAAGTTTTATAATATGAATCACTCAATCGAGCGACATTCATTGCCCAGTATTTGCGATACGATTTCTGATATTTCAATGTACTGACCTGATTAATGTTTTGTAGGAGCCACTCATACTCTGTTACGTGGTTAGGTTGGATTGTGTTCACAATCTCCTTGGCAAACTGATTGACTAATACCGACCTGATTTGGCACTGACCTATGGAGCAAACTTCGGGAGAAGGGGTTTGCGAGTCGGCAAACTTGGCGGCGGGAGGGCGGTCATGCGGGCTCTCGCGATCCGTGATGATGTCCCGGCAGAG